>Ga0213830_1000260_pt1 | contig 55630 bp, 52 predicted proteins | sample SWATP11_FD_161661 | JGI IMG/M metagenome (GOLD analysis project Ga0213830, IMG submission 161661) | Coastal seawater microbial communities from Marineland, Florida, United States - SWA TP1 #1 | ecosystem: Environmental > Aquatic > Marine > Coastal | place: USA: Florida | collected 2016-08-06 | reverse complement strand
ATGGATGCAGGAGGTAGGGCGACTCAGGAGACCAAGCCGAGAACGACTATACCTGCACAAGTTTCGATTATTCTCGCAGCTCTGGTGAAGTTCTGAATTGACTAATTCTTTATGCAGATTGGTATAATTTATTTTAAAAAAAAATCCCCGCTAATTACTAGCGGGGATTTGTGTATTAAGAGACAGGGCTTAACCTGGCTTTGATAAATCGAATTAGATCCTTCCTAGTGACGGAAGTGACGCATTCCTGTGAACACCATGGCAATGCCATGTTCATCAGCGGCTGCAATAACTTCTTCATCACGCATAGAACCGCCCGGTTGGATGATTGCTTTGATGCCTGCTTCTGCGGCAGCATCAATACCGTCACGGAATGGGAAGAATGCATCTGATGCCATGACTGAGCCTTCAACAACCAAGTTCTCATCAGCAGCTTTAATACCCGCAATCTTCGCCGAGTAAACGCGGCTCATTTGGCCCGCACCAACACCAACTGTCATCTCGTCATTGGCGTATACGATGGCGTTTGATTTAACGAATTTGGCAACTTTCCAGCAGAACATAAGATCTTTAAGCTGCTTTTCAGTCGGCTGAACTTTGGAAACCACTTTTAGGTCATCCATAGTTACCATGCCTTGATCACGGTCTTGAACTAATAAGCCGCCGTTTACACGTTTGATATCTGGCTGAGTCGTTTTGTTTGCCCATTCACCCGTTTCTAATAAACGAACGTTTTTCTTAGCTGCAACAATTTGTGCCGCTTCAGCTGAGATTGACGGTGCAATGATTACTTCAACAAATTGACGAGAAACAATGGCTTCAGCCGTGTCTGCATCTAGTTCGCGGTTGAACGCTATGATGCCACCAAATGCAGATGTCGGATCTGTTTTGAAGGCACGATCATAAGCTTCAAGAATAGTATCGTTAACGGCAACACCACAAGGGTTAGCGTGTTTTACGATTACACAAGCTGGCTTGTCGAACTCTTTCACACATTCTAGCGCTGCGTCGGTGTCAGCAATGTTGTTGTACGATAATGCTTTGCCCTGAAGTTGTTTAGCCGTAGCAACAGAAGCTTCTTCAACATTATTTTCAACGTAGAAAGCAGCTTGCTGGTGACTATTTTCACCGTAACGCATTTCTAACTTCTTGCTAAACTGCAGGTTATAGGTGCGTGGGAATTTAGAGTTTTCAACTTCTTCAGCGTTTTCGGAATAGTCAGGAACCATTTTACCAAAGTAGTTTGCGATCATGCCGTCGTATTGAGCTGTGTGCTCAAAAGCTGCAATCGCTAAGTCAAAACGCGTTTCAAAAGTGGTTGAGCCTTGGTTAGCATCCAATTCTTCAGCGATACGATCATAGTCTTTGGCATTTACAACGATTGTTACGTCTTTATGGTTTTTCGCTGCAGAGCGAACCATAGTTGGACCACCAATGTCGATGTTTTCAACAGCATCTTCCATCGTGCAGTCTGGGTTTGCCACTGTGTTAGCAAACGGGTACAAATTCACTACAACCATATCGATAGGCGCGATGTTATGTTCTTCCATCACTTGCTCGTCAGTGCCGCGACGACCTAATACACCACCGTGAATTTTAGGGTGAAGGGTTTTTACACGGCCATCCATCATTTCCGGGAAGCCAGTGTGATTTGAAACTTCAATTGCGTTTACGCCATTTTCAGTAAGTAGTTTGAACGTGCCGCCAGTTGATAAAATTTCAACGCCGTGAGAGGCCAGTTTGCGAGCAAATTCTACAATACCAGTTTTGTCTGAAACGCTTACCAGAGCGCGTCGAACAGGTCGTAATGTATCCATTGAGTGTTTGTACCTTAATAAATAAAAGTTAAATTATAGTGGCTTTGTGCCAATTGCGAGGTTTCTTTATGGGAGAATCCTAAACCCTGAACATCCTTTTTACTTTTGTTAAGCCGGAGCAGAATTTCTTTATGCTCAAACCTAATTCCGTCATACATTTCTGATTTCGTCATGCCCAACCAAATTCCGTCAAGCTCAACCAAATTCCGTCAAGCCCAACCAAATTCCGTCATGCCCAACTTGATTGGGTATCCATATATCGTGTCAACTGGTTCCCCGCGTTCGCGAGGATGACGCTATGCGTCAATTTTCGGCATATGACCGCCATGGATGGCGGAAATGCCTTTATTGTCTGGAACATTTAAAGGCCTTACTTCCTGTAAGCCGCCGAAAAGCCTACGTCCCTGTATCTTCGGCATACATTCTTCCTTGAATGCAAAAAAGCACCCGAGGGTGCTTTTTTGTGATTAGTTCATGCCGTATTTCTTTAGCTTTTTGCGTAAAGTACCACGGTTAATGCCTAACATGTTGGCAGCGCGTGTTTGGTTGCCGCGTGTGTAAGTCATGATTTCTTCAAGTAGCGGCTTTTCTAATTCAGATAAAACCAACTCATATACGTCTGTAGAGTCTTGACCGTTTAACGTTTGTAAGTAGTTACGAACAGCTTTCTTCACTTCGTTGCGTAAAGGCTGAGGCTTGTCAGCAGTTTGGATGTGCGCGTTAGTAATGAACGGAGTAGGTACGTTTTGGTCAAACATGTTTTACTTCTTCTCTATTATCTTGATTAAAATTCACTGTTTTATTGGTTCGTTACCAACAAAACGAGACTAAATATGGTCGAAATACTCATTTAACCTATCGAGTTGTTCGGCACCCGATTCGATAGCGTTAAACAATTTTCTAAAAGACTTATCCGTGTCTTGATCTTCCAGGTACCACCCAACATGCTTACGAGCAATTCGGGGCCCCATCACATCGCCATACAATTGGTGCAAGTTCTCAACGTGCTCCAATAATATGCTGCGAACCTCTTCCTTCTCTGGTGGCGCCAGAATGTGACCGGTTCGCAAAAAATGGTCGACTTCACGAAATATCCAGGGTCGACCCTGCGCTGCTCGACCGATCATAAGACCGTCGGCATTGGTAAACGCCAGTACTTCTTTTGCTTGTTGTGGCGTACGGATGTCTCCGTTAGCTACAACAGGAATACTAACGTTTTCCTTAATTTCTCTTATGGTGTTGTACTCAGCATTGCCTTTATACATGCAAGCTCTTGTACGGCCGTGAATCGCTAAACTCTGAATACCGTTTTGTTCAGCTATTTTCGCAATTTTCACACCATTACGATTTTCCGGGTCCCACCCAGTCCTCGTTTTTAATGTGACAGGCACCTTCACTGCTTTAACCACAGACTTGATGATTTCTTCCACCAATTCCGGGTACTGCATTAATGCCGAGCCCGCCATTTTTTTATTTACCTTTTTTGCTGGGCAGCCCATATTAATGTCGATGATTTGTGCCCCGTTTTTTTCGTTAAACGCGGCGGCTTCGGCCATTAAATCCGGGTCGGCACCGGCAATTTGTACTGCCCGAATACCTGTTTCGCCCATATGGTCCATTCGGTTCATCGATTTGTCGGTTTTCCAAACTTTAGGATTGGAAGACAACATTTCCGAAACGGCCAATCCTGCCCCCATACGACGGCATAACTGTCTGAAGGGTCTGTCCGTGACACCGGCCATAGGCGCAACAATTAAATTATTGTCGAGCTTGTAAGGACCAATTTGCATATGTGTCGATTTGCCTCGTGTAACCATATTTTAATTGGCAGGTTAAATTGAAATTGTTCAATTTTGACCCTGTCCAAAAAAAGGGCGGCAAGTTTACTGTTTTTTTAACAAAAATCAAAGGTTGTTTTTTAAACAATATTTGTGTTTTTTATCGGCTTGAGTATTGACATTTGATCTCGAATTTGGGGTCTTAAAAAAAGCGCAAAAAATGTCTAAAAATTTACTGATTTTGCCGTATTTACTGACTCTAAGGCTTGACAAGGTACAGGAGAATTAGCTAGTAATTGGCTTAAATGAGATGAAAAAATTTTAAATTTTTTTTGGCTCAAAGTGATATTGAGCCAAAAAACGTTGTTCTGAGTTATTTAATTAAACCATCTACTCGAACCCACTCTTCTTTTTGGGTGACTGGATTAAGGACGACCAGTTCTTTATAGGCTTCGTTTATGCTTTCTGTTTGCTCGGCCAGTATGCCAGATAAGGCAAGTTGAGTATTGCTGTGGCCATATCCACAAATTACATGTTTAAGCTCTTTTAATGGACCCGCAAGAATGTTGGCGAGAATGATATCAGTATCAAACTCTGGAGCGTCTTCGGGTAAATACAACTCGATTTGGTCTGCAACGCCATTACGTTCCGCGTTTTCTAAACTGGCGGTGATGGCTTTCGGATCGATATCAATGCCGATGGCGCGTTTGGCGCCCAGTTTTAATGCGGCAATAGCCAATATGCCGCTACCACAACCAAAGTCCATGACAGTTTTTCCAGTCAAGTCCATGCCCTCCAACCATTCTAAACATAAAGCCGTCGTCGCGTGTGTTCCCGTGCCAAACGCTAACCCCGGATCTAGGATGACATTGCAAGCACCTGGGTCTGGAATATCCCGCCAGCTCGGGCAAACCCACAGTCTTTCGCCAAATTTGATAGGGTGGAAGTTATCCATCCACTCTCGTTCCCAGTCTTTGTCTTCAACTTGTTCAATCTTATGATGAAAACCTTGGGTAAACATGGGTTGTTCTTTCAGTACATTGGCAATGTGTTGCATGTCGGTGTTTGCATCGAATAATCCAACACAGGTAGATATTTGCCAAATTTTCTTATCCCCTGGAAAGAGTTCGAAGATAGCTTCGTCGTCATTTGCTGTAAACGTTACTGAAACGCTACCAAGTTCCATTAATAAGTCGCTGATTTCGTCGACGTGTGGTTTTTCTACCGGGAATCGAATTTGCACCCAAGCCATGATTGTCTCTATTAGTTTGCTGTAAGTTGCTTCTATTCTAACTCAGCTTGTGATTTTATTTAATCTGCGTTGTTCCTTTTAATGTGCTCAAGTAGAATTAACTTTCTACTCTTTATAGGTCTTCATAATGTTAAGTTACCGTCACGCATTCCACGCCGGCAATCACGCCGATGTCCTCAAACACTTGGTGTATCAATTTGTTCTCAATTATATGGGAAAGAAAAACAAGCCTTTCAGTATTATTGATACACACGCTGGTGCTGGTGGATACACACTTAATGCTGAATTCGCTGACAAAAACAAAGAGTATGAAACTGGCATTAGTAAATTATGGACGTTGCAACCAGAAAAAATGCCAGCTTCGGTGGCCGAGTACGTTAGTGCGGTTCGTCGGTTTAATCAGGAAAATGATAATCTGGATTTAGCGCTTTATCCTGGTTCTCCATGGTTCGCGCTTGATTGTTTACCATTAGAAGGAAAAGCATTTTTTCACGAGTTACATCCGAAAGATCATCAATTGTTGGAGCAGTTTGTGCGGCCAAATCGTTATCGCAAAGCCATCAATAAAGACGGTTTTGTGGCAAGTGTTGGACTGTTTCCTCCTCCGAGTAAACGTGGTGTCACTATCATAGATCCCCCCTATGAAATCAAAGATGACTACGACAGAGTCATTGACTATGTCAAAACAAGCCATAAGCGTTTTAACAGCGGTGTTACCATGATTTGGTATCCGGTGGTTGAGCGATACAGAATCGACAAAATGGAACAACAACTGGCGAGCTCAGGCATTAAAAATGTTCAGCTGTATGAATTGAATATCAAACCAGACTCAGAGCAAAAAGGCATGACAGGCAGCGGTATGATTGTCATCAACCCGCCCTGGACACTGGCAGAGACAATGGAAGAGGTCTTACCGTTTTTGGTTCAGAATTTAAGTCCCAATGATGGCTGGTATCGCAACACTCAGCTGGTTGAAGAATAATCATCAATATTTGTTTATCTAGAATTGCGTAAAGTGAAAGCAGGGAAGCCACAAAGCTGCGTGCTGTTGTCGACTGATTTCATTAAGCAGCGAGGAGTATGAACGGTTTACGAATATGAACTCTCAGGTTTAGTTCAATTTTTGTTACATTTTATAGGCTTTAAATGGCAGGTATTGGCGGTTAAATGCAATTGCGTCCGGTTATTTATTGGTTAAACTGCTAATCAAAAAGGAAGCTAGGGAATTCTTATGATGAAAAATACATTAGTAAAAAGTTTGATGGCAATGGCGGTTGTTGGTGCAATAACTGCTTGTTCATCAAGTGTAGAGTCGACACAGCCTGTTGCAACGGATGTCATTGCTTCAGCGGTAACTTCAGATCTACGTTCTGAGCAAAGTGCCAGAGACGTTTATCGAAATCCGCAACAGACATTAGAGTTTTTCGGTTTGCAGCCTGACATGACTGTCGTTGAAGTGTCTCCAGGCGGAGGCTGGTACACCTCTATTCTTAACCCAATCGTAAAAGACAAAGGTAAGTTCTACGCGGCGCATTTCCATGTTTTTGAAGGTGCACCGGGCTTTTATCAACGCAGCCTGTCTGGGTTTAAAGAAAAGGTCAACTCTAACCCATTGTACTCCGGAATTGAGATCACAGAGTTTCATCACTCTAAAGCACTGAACATAGCACCAGAAGGCAGTGCAGATATGGTGTTAACTTTCCGCAATGTCCACAACTGGTACATGGGCGGCGGTGATGAAGGCGTGGAAAATTCATTTAAAGCGTTTAGCAAGGCGCTGAAAAAAGGTGGTGTATTAGGCGTGGTAGATCACCGTTTACCTGAGCACATGGACGAAGCGGCGCAAAAACGCACTGGTTATATGAAGCAGTCCTATGTTGTTGCGGCGGCTGAAAAAGCAGGTTTTAAGTTAGTGGCGAGCAGTGAAATCAATGCAAATCCGAAAGATACTACTGAGCATCCGCGCGGAGTATGGACGTTGCCACCTCGCTTAGCGCTTGGGGATGAGAACAAAGCGAAATATATGGCCATCGGTGAAAGTGACCGCATGACATTAAAATTCGTGAAGTTATAAAAATGCCAAAGTGGGGTAGGTAGACTTTTCCCAAAGAAAACTTTATCTAACCCCACCTTATTAAAGGTTGAAGTTTAACTTCAATTTCAATTTCAATTTCATTGCCGTTTTTCCTTCCGTCGGTTCACCGCACATTTCTTCATACTCGTTTATGTTTGCCAGATAGATCATCTGGATTCTGCGTTCATTTAACGCTGGAAGGATTTGATTTACTAATTTGAACGTAACCGGGTTATCCGATTGATCATAAACTAAGCCAATCTCATCGTTCAAACTCACATCCAAAAGATATTCGCCTATTCCACATGAGTGCACGTTTACCAACAGCAGTTCAAACATGTATTGGTGTAGGTTAACTACGGATATTGATCCTTATACCAATTCTGATAAGTAATTGGTCATTCAGCGGGAATTAAAAGCTTTTCAAGCAAGGCATTGGTTGAAGAGAATGGTCGTTCCCTTTTCAAAATCAATAAGGACAATATGCTCCTGCATTGTCCCCTTACCCCACGTCCCTGTGGGGCAACGCAGCATGAGAAGCTTTTAATCCCGCCCTTTGGGAGCTATCCAGAAGCGCGATAATAGCGCCAAACTTGTTTGATGTACGACTGCATGGATGCAGGAGGTAGAGCGACTCAGGAGACCAAGCCGAGAGCCACTGTACCTACACAAGTTTTGCTTATTCTCCCACTTCTGGCCTAGCTCTGAACTGACTAATTACTTATCAGAATTGGTATTATTACGCTGGTGAACCTAAGAAAAACTCAATGTTAATTAAAGGGATGTGTGAAATATTACAGTTTTATTACAAGAAAGCTGGTGGTTCTACTTAGGCCAACTAAACTTAATCAGACGTGCCAGTTGAGCGTAAGGGAAGACCTATGACCATTCGTTTTATTTTTCTTTTATTATCCGCGTTAGTTTTATTTGCCATGACAGCCATGAGTTTTGTCTTGTGGTCTGAGAGTGGTTATATCTCAGAGTTAGGTGAGCAACATAGCAATAGTAAAGAGTTGGCGGTGGATATGTTGATGTTACGCCGTCATGAAAAAGATTTTTTTCTTCGTAAAAAGCCTAAATATCTGGAGAAGTTCAGAGAGCGCATAAACATTATGCAGAGGCGCATGAATGACTTAGCTGAAGACATGGAATATGCCCCTGAATTGCAACAAAAGTTAATAGACTCAACACAACTGTTAAGTCTGTATCACAAGAAATTTGAACAGCTTTATGACATCGACCAAAAGATAGGTTTTGATGAACAGTCTGGCTTTTTAGGGGCGTTTAATGAAGCGGAGCAGAGCCTGGATGATTACTTGGCGGATACTTCGGATACACGCGCGAAAGCAAATACGTTGCGTCTTGTACTGTTGGCTAACCATTTTCAAAACTCTAAGGATATTCGAATCAAAACTCAGGTGGATGATGAGATTAAATTGGTCAGAGCATCGTTTAGTCAAGGCAGTATTGAAATTGACAATGTATTGGAAAAGTTTGAAATTGCAGCTCAAAATCTTGCCGATGCCTTAGTGCAAAGAGGTTTGGATGAAAATTCTGGTTTTAGAGGCGAGTTGCGTTCGCAAATTCATAAGGTTGAAAGCAACCTGAAATCAGTATCCGCAAATATTGAATCGACGGTGGGGGCGCGCCTTAATACAGCCCGAATGCAAGGCATCGTTATTGCGGTGATATTGACGTTGAGCATTGGCGGCTTGATGTTGTGGCAAGCCAAGCGAGTCATTAATCGACTTACTTTAGCCAACGAAAAAATGGCCGGTATCAGTACAGGTGGTGGCGATCTGACCCAGCATATTGAGATTAACGGTGAAGATGAAGTGAGTGAATTAGCCCATTCGGTGAATGATTTTATCGATACGACTGCTGACATAGTGCGAGAAATCAAAGACAAAGGAGAAGCGGTTGAAACCAGCGCCCATAATTCTGTTGAGTTAACAAAACGCTCGCAGTCCGCCATAGAGCAACAGCGGAATAATACTGTGGCTGTGAATTGCGCGGTGAGCGAGCTAGTGGCGGCAGTGGAGTTGATAGCCCAGCAAAGCCAGGAAGTGGAAAACCAAATAACTGCTGCAGATGAACGCATGGAACATGGAGCATCAGTTATGAATTCTACGAATCAAAACATGGAGCAACTTAAGCAGTTTATAAATCATAACAGTGAATTAATGACCTCCTTGATAGCATCTAGCGCTGAAATCGAAAATGTGATGTCGGTGATCCGCAGCATTGCCGACCAGACAAACTTACTTGCACTAAATGCAGCAATTGAGGCAGCTCGTGCAGGGGAGCTTGGCAGAGGATTTGCCGTTGTTGCAGATGAAGTAAGGACATTGGCTAATCGTACCCAGTCGTCGACCATAGAAATTGAAAATATGATCAAAAACCTGCAAGACCAGGTGGCGCAGTCTGAACGTTCAATGAATCAGAGTTTGACGTTAAGCGGAGAAATGACGGAAGCGATATTAGCAGCGCGTGACACCATGGGAGACAATAAGTCTTCTATGGATAACATCAGACAAACCATAGCGCAGATTGTTACTGCAACAGAAGCCCAACGCGCTACTGTTCAAGAAGTGGAATCTGCAACGTTGAACATTTCAGTATCTGCTGAGCAATTGCTAAAAGATTCTGAATTTAATTGCCAAAACTGTGAGTCTTTAGAGTCTGAAGCACATCAGATGCAGGAAGATGTGGCAAAGTTTGTCGTTTAGTTCTGCGTCCTTAATTAATAAACCAGTGTTCTAAATACTGGTTTAAGTTTTAAGAAGTGGAAACTGGGGGGCGAGAGAACACAACCCTTTATGTTTCTCAAAATATGATCCAATTTGACGTTTTTATAAAAGATAAAAAGTGGCTAGCGCTTTTCTGTGTTTTTTTCTATGTTAAGATCGCAAATGACTTTTATCCGGTTAATTTAAGCAGGTGATCTTAAATGAAAATTTTAGTAATTGGCGGCGGTGGTCGCGAACATGCGCTGGCATGGAAAGCAGCACAAAATGCAAATGTTGAATCCGTATTTGTTGCACCAGGTAATGCTGGCATTGATTTGGAAGACAAGTTGCAAAATTTGACCATAAGCGCAGATGACATTCCTGCTTTAATTGACTTTGCCAAAGGGTATGAAGTTGACCTGACCATTGTCGGACCAGAAGCGCCTTTAGTTGCCGGTATTGTTGATGCGTTCCAGGCTGAGGGTTTGAAGATTTTTGGCCCAAGCAAAGGAGCTTCGCAGCTTGAAGGCTCTAAAGCATTTACTAAAGACTTTTTAGCACGTCACGACATTCCAACCGCTGCATACCAGAACTTTACTGAAATTGAACCTGCGATTGCTTATGTGCGTGAACAAGGTGCGCCAATTGTTGTTAAGGCGGATGGCCTTGCTGCGGGTAAAGGTGTAATTGTTGCAATGACTCTGGAAGAAGCTGAAGCGGCTATCAAGGATATGTTAGCAGGCAATGCATTTGGTGAAGCGGGTTCACGTGTTGTTATCGAAGAGTTTCTAACAGGTGAAGAAGCCAGCTTTATAGTTATGGTTGATGGTGAGAACGTTGTGCCTATGGCAACGAGCCAGGATCACAAACGTGCTTATGACAACGATGAAGGGCCAAACACTGGTGGCATGGGAGCTTACTCTCCGGCACCAGTTGTTACTGACGAAGTGCACAAACGCATCATGGATGAAGTCATTTATCCAACCGTAAAAGGCATGGCTGCAGAAGGGCACCCTTATACTGGATTCTTATATGCGGGCTTGATGATTGCAGAAGACAATACGCCTAAAGTAATAGAATATAACTGCCGCTTTGGAGACCCTGAAACGCAACCAATTATGATGCGCATGCAGTCTGATTTGGTTGAACTATGTTTGGCTGCGATCGAAGGTGAGCTGGCAGGCAAAGAAGCGAAGTTTGATCCTCGTGCTGCAGTTGGTGTAGTTTTGGCTGCTGGTGGTTATCCGGGCGAATATCATAAAGGTCATACGATTACCGGTATTCCAGAAGCGACGGAAACCTGTAAAACGTTCCACGCCGGTACCAGCGAATGGGACGGGGACATCCGAACTGCTGGCGGTCGTGTTTTATGTGCCACTGCGTTAGGAAACACAGTAACTGAAGCGCAAAAATTAGCGTATGAAGCGGTTAACAGTATCCAATGGGAAGGCGTTCAGTTCAGAACCGATATAGCTTATCGTGCGATTGCGCGAGAGAAGTAACAAAGGAAATCGTTCATGAAAAGGTCAGATGTTTCTGGCCTTTTTGTGTGCTTTGAGCCGTCCTAAATAGCTCTAGTTAAAGCGCCGACAACTTATACCAATTCTTTATGCAGATTGGTATTACTTAAGAAACATTAAGATTGAAATTGTCGAGGTTTTTAATTCCTTGCTGAGCCATTTGTTTCATGTAGTCGCATACCTTCCAGCTTTTAGGGTTCCAGCCCAATAAAAAGCGATAAAAATCAGCCCATGCTACGGGGTACAAAGTTCGAATTTCTTGCTCTAACTCTTGTTGATCAAATTTAACCTTGTAGTGTTTTAGTCCAGCTTTGAGCTGAAACAAGTACTCGTCTAATGCAAGTTGGTCCAGTTCGACCAATTGTTCCTGTTGCAAACAACTGCCAACCAGATAGGCCAGGTCCTTAACGCCAGGCCCTTTTCCTACATATTGGAAATCCACGGCGGCAACATGTTTTCCATCATGGTGAAAACATAAATTCTGAAATTTGGCGTCGCCATGCAGTAAGGTTTGATAACGAGCACTATTTAACTTTGTGTCCAGTTGCTCCGCATATTGTTTGAAGTCTGACTCCGGCATGGCATTAAATTCGTCGTGTCTAGTAGACAGATGCCAATACGTTCCTTGTGACCATAAGTCTTCCCCGTCATTAAACATAAATCGGGCATGGAAGTGGGCTAACCAGGCAATCGCTAATCTTAAACTTGCCCAATCACCTTGTTCTTTGCGAACAAAATATCCTGCTTCATCTAAATCTTCCATGATCAGTACCGTAAATTCTTCGGTATGGTCAAATGCAATTAAGTCCGGAACTTTATTAAACTTGTCGGTGAGAGCGGCGTATTTGTTGTAAAAAACAGACTCTACCTGATAGGACTTCAATTTTCTTTGATGGCTAACAGACGTATTCCAGCCTCTAGGATGTGTTCCTGCATTGCCTGGCTCAATGACTTTTATGATGTAGCTCTGTTGCTTAGCTAAGCTTTTACAGCGAATGATGCTGCCATAATCGCTCCATAGAGACTGGACTTGTTCGTCAATTATAAGACTTGGATCGTTAAGCAGTTGTTGAATACGGGAAAGTTGTTGCATTGACTGGTCACTTTAGTTGGTCGCTGGGTAATTTATCTTAATATTTGGGGTGGGAGAAGAAAAAATCCCGATTGACGATGTGGTAACAAATATTAAGTTTTTGTTAACGACTTGAAATAGCTCGAGTTGAGTCTTATTTCCATATGGTGATAATTCGATTTTCACTTAATAAGTTTTTTACATTCAATTGATTAGACACAAGGAATATGTCAGTGGTAAAAGAAATCCCCTTTCCTACACAATCGCTTGTTGAAGGAAAAGAAAGCAGCCGATTTTATCGGGACTCTTTTAAGTTTAGTTCCTCTAAAACAAACCTTGATGCAAAACGTGTTTATCACGCAATTTTTGCCTACTTGCCGAACTCTGTGCAGCGAGCACTGAAAGTGCGAAATGCGATTGTTAAACCATTTGGGTTCTCCGCGAGCAATACCGAAATGAGCTTGCCGCTTGAAGAGATCAAAAGTGGCAAAAAAGCAGGTTTCTTAACGATTGAACAAGTGACCGATGAGGAAGTGGTTTGTGGGGCTTATGAAAACAATATGGATATGTGGCTGTCTGTAATGAAAGTCGCCGAAGGCGAATACGCGGTCTCAACCTTAGTAAACCTTAAAACCACAACGGGCCGATTATACATGGCACTTATTAAGCCGTTTCATAAGTTGGTTGCAAAGTACTGCATAAAACAAGCGATCAAAGCGGGCAGGTTATGAGCCGGTTACCCTAATTGATATTAAATATAAAAGGGAAACAATGACGATTCACTTACGTGATGTAACAAAAGACAACTGGGTTGATATTATTTGTCTGGAAATTACCAAAGAGCAAGAAGACTATGTAGCATTAAATTCGGAGTCGATAGCCGCGTCCAAATTTCATGAACATTATGTTAATCGTGCAATTTATCATGGAGAAGAGGCCGTTGGCTTTATCCAGTATTTTCCTAATTTGGCAGAAGGTAAGCCGAGTGAAATTTATATTGATCAGCTTATGATCGATGTAAAACATCAAGGAAAAGGTTTTGGGACAGAGGCGATTGCAGTTGTATTGGAAGAAATACGGTTGCGTGAAGACTGTGATGCTGTATCTATATGTTATGTGGAAGGACATGACGTTATGAAAGGTTTTTTTGAGCGCTTTGGTTTTGCAGTTGTTGAACAGGATGAGTTTGACGAAACCATCATGTTATTGAAGTTATAGATAAATTTTCTGGTATTCGGCTGACCCTTTAAACTTTCAACCCTGAGATTATATTATGAGTCGGGCTGTCACAAACTTGTCTTAGTTTGTTCATATAACAGACATCTGCTTTTTCTAGGCTTAACACAGTTAAATCAGTGTTAGGAGCTGAGCGATGGCCCTATTAGTTCGTGAAAACAAACTACAACAACTCGACACTTTATTGTTTTTTAAGTGTCATCGGCTAACAAACCACTTTGTCAAAGATATGAGCATTTGGGTCTCGAGGTCTGGAGACGGGTATGCTTATCTGATATTGGCGTCTATCCTGCTTTGGGCCGATCAGTCATGGGGAAAGTCGTTTTTTCAAACCGCGCTTATTGCTTTTGCCATTGAGCTGCCCGTTTATTTGCTGTTGAAAAATATGGTCAAACGGCATCGGCCATTTAATAAATTGAGTCAATTCTCATCACATATTTCGCCTTCTGATAAATTTAGTATGCCTTCGGGACACACCGCGGCGGGGTTCGTTTTTTCGACGACGCTAGCCTACTTTTACCCAGAGTTCTCTGGACTTGTCTACAGTTGGGCAATACTAATCGGGCTGTCGAGAGTTTTCTTAGGCGTGCATTTCCCTGGAGACATCATTGCCGGTGGTTTGCTTGGTTACAGCAGCGCGCAATTGGCCCTTTCTCTTTATTTTTATTGATGGAGAAAACACCCGATGAAAATTTTGTACGGAATTCAAGGTACAGGAAATGGTCATATAACACGTGCTCGTGTCATGGCCAAGGCGCTAAAACAACGTAATGTAGATGTTGATTACGTGTTTTCTGGACGTCCTGAGGAGCAGTATTTTGATATGCAGCGGTTTGGAAATTATCGCTGCTTTGAAGGCCTGACATTTCATTATGAACATGGCAAGGTTCATTACTTAAAAACCGCGCAAAAAGCCAGGTTAGTGCGGCTAATAAAGGACATTCGTAATCTGGATGTATCAAATTATGATCTGATCATTAATGACTTTGAACCTGTATCAGCGTGGGCTGCAAAAAGAGCAAATATTCCGGTTATAAACATTAGCCACCAAGCCGTATTTACATTTGATCGAGTCCCGTCAAAAGATTTAAGTTGGCTTAATCGTCAAATTATCAATTATTTCGCGCCGGCTGATTTATCGCTGGGTGTTCATTGGTATCATTTTGGGCATACCATTATTCCTCCTTTTATTGAACGCGAGTCTGTGGTGCAGCCGTTACCCAGTGAGGCGATTTTGGTATACATGCCTTTTGAAGATGTCGAGGACATTACCGATTGGCTAAACGGGGAACATAATCACAAGTTCATCGTTTATCATCCTAATATCGAAGAAAACAAAGATGAAGGCGCTATCTCATTTCGCAAAACGTGTAGGAACGGTTTTTTGAATGATCTGGAAGCCTGTTCCGGTGTGATTGCAAATGCTGGATTTGAGTTATCAAGTGAGGCTTTAAGTCTGGGTAAAAAGCTGTTGCTGAAGCCGTTAGAGGGACAATTCGAACAGGCTTCCAACGCGCAAACCTTAAATGAGTTGGGCTTGGCCCATGTTATGTTTGGGTTGGATGAGGCTGCTTTAGAGACTTGGTTAGCTGATACTGGCAATGAAGCGATAAACTATCCGGATGATCCCGGTCCGGTTGTTGATTGGTTGCTCGCAGGTGACTACAAAAATCCAGAAGTCTTATGTCAGCAGTTATGGCAATCAATTTCACTGCCGCAATTTTCTAGGAATGCGTTCTAACAATTGGATTGATGACTTGTCTTTATTTTGGAAAAATTGGCGTTGACCCGCGGGATCTGATTTAATGCGCTGCTAATAATAAAACTAGGATTTGTTTGTGAAAGCGTTATTTATATCAGCCGCGGTTATTGCTGGCCTTTTGTCTGGGTGTTCAAGTGTTACTGAAACGACTAGTAAAAAAGACACTTCAAAACCCAAAAATATCATCTATCTCATTGGTGATGGCATGGGAATGGCGCATATATCAGGCTATAGACATTATAAAAACAGCTCAGATAAGCATATTGGTCTCGGTGACAAGGCTGTACCAAAAACTTTGTTTGATGAATATTTTGTTGGTATAGCGAGCACTTTGCCTGACGACGAAACCTTAGTGACGGATTCGGCAGCAGGGGCAACGGCACTTTCTAGCGGCGTCAAAACTTACAACGGCGCTATCGCGTTAGATAATGATAAAAAGCCAACTTTGACTTTATTGCAGGAAGCAAAATCATTAGGTAAAACGACCGCAACCATTAGTACTTCTCAGGTAACACATGCCACCCCTGCCAGTTTTTTAGTGCACAATGAAAGCCGTCGAAATGAAGATCAAATTGCGGATTCAATTTATGATCACAGAGTGGACGGACAGTTTGTCGCAGATCTTATGTTTGGTGGCGGCACCAAGTTCTTTATACGGGACGACCGAAATTTAGTCGCTAAATTTAAAGACTCTGGTTTCCAGTACGTGGATGACTTATCGGCATTGAATAAGGTAACTCAGTTACCCGCATTAGGTTTATTTGCGCCAAAAGGTTTGCCTTATGCCGTTGATCATAAAGAACTGCCGAACCGACTTACTGCAATGACAAAAGCGGCATTGCCTTTATTAAACAAAAATAATGAAAACGGTTTTGTCGCCATGATAGAGGGCAGCCAGATAGATTGGTGTTCGCATGGCAACGATATCGCCTGTGCCATGAACGAAATGGCTGATTTTGAGCAGACATTAAAAGTAGTGACCGACTTCGCCAGACAAGATGGTAACACCTTAGTGGTTGTTACCGCCGATCATAGCACTGGAGGTCTGACGCTAGGTGCAAACTCTGAATACAAGTGGCTACCGGATGTAGTGCACAAGGTTCATGCGTCTGCGGAGTCGATGATCAAACAGATGTTAGAGAAAAAGGAAGTGGCCTCAATCTGGAATCAGAACATCGAGTTCAAACTAGAAGCTGAACAACAGAATAAGTTGGAAAAGTTACTGGCCAAAAATGATCCGGAAGCCATGTACAAAACCCTAGTTAAAATCATCAGCGATCGTTCTTTTACTGGCTGGACAACCACGGGCCATACGGGGGAAGACGTTGCAGTAATTGCCTATGGCGTAGGTGCTGAGCAGTTCAAGGGTTTTCAAGACAATACCGATATAGCTAAGAAGTTATTTGGTTTGCTGAAATAAATCTGATTCAAAATTAAATTTTGATTAAGGGGCTTCAAGCCCCTTTTTTCATTGTTTTCTTAGGAACAGGAAGCAAAAATGAGCACCTATCATCTTCTGAAAATCGGTTGCAAAGGAAAACTCTGACGTTTGTAATAATGCGGGGGCTTGCCCATCTCGGCATTGGAGACGGATTCAAATAAATGAATCTGACTAAAACGTAATTCCAGTTCAAGCATTGGCGCGTTTATAGGGATGAGTACGTCATGTTTTCTGAATAAGGTGATATGTGGCTTAAAATGGCTATGATGTTGTGGCACGTTCAAGTGTTTATTGACTTTTCTACAGGCTAGAGCTAAGTCGTCAATCGCTTCGTTGTTTTCTACTCTAAGGTACAAAACTTTGGCTTTTTTGAAAGAACCGAGTGTAGATGTTTTGGCTGTAAACTGAAACGCGTGAACAGCTTCCAATAGTTTGTGTAACTGTTCGTGTTTATCGGGCGGGACCGCGCCCAAAAATGACAAGGTAATATGAAAATTTTCAATCGGCACAGGTTTTCCAGACAAGCCGGATAGATATTTATGTCGCCATTGGTCTATCGTTAATTTGGATTGTTTATCTAAATCTAAACCAACAAAAAATCGGGGATAGTGTTTCTTCATAGCTGGGGTGACTCTGAAGGCCTTTTCTTTATAATAGCAAAGCCCGACAAATTGCTCTTAATTCAGATTTATGTCATTACCTGTAACACAAATTTTCTCTCAGCTAGAGTCTGAACTCCTCAATAACAACCGCGTTATACTGCAAGCACCACCTGGAGCAGGTAAGTCGACTTTGTTGCCTCTTTTGTTATTGAAGTCGGGACAATATTCATCTGAACGTCAAATCATCATTCTTGAACCTCGTCGCGTGGCTGCAAGGCAAATAGCACAATTCTTGGCAAAGCAACTCAATGAAAAAGTGGGTCAAACCATAGGGGTGAAAATGAGAGGTGAAAACAAAAGCGGTTCAGACACGGTTATTACCATAGTCACTGATGGCGTCATGGTCAGATTGTTGCAGTCTGATCCTGAGCTTGAAGGGGTTGCTCTAGTAATCTTTGATGAATTTCACGAGCGGGCTTTGCAGACTGACTTAGCATTAGCATTGAGTTTGGATGCGCAGGAATTAAATGAAGACATCCGGCTCCTGATCATGTCTGCAACACTTAATTTGGACTCATTATCTGAAGCACTTAATGCACCAGTGGTTAAGTCCGATGGAAGGCAGTTTCCGGTAGAAGTGAAATACGTGAAAGCAGACGTGTTTCCGACTATTGAGCAAATCTTGACTGCCATCAAACTGGCATTAAATGAACAATCCAGCTCTATCTTGGTCTTTTTGTCCGGAGTTGGAGAAATCCGTCAAATTCAGACCCGGCTTGAACCTATATTGAATGAAGATATTTTGTGTTTGCCTCTGCATGGCGGGCTAACATTAGACCAACAAAGTCTGGCAATTAAGCCCGTCGAGCAAGACAAAAGAAAAATTGTATTGGCCACTAATTTAGCGCAAACCAGCTTAACGATTGAAGGCGTAGATGTTGTCGTAGACAGTGGCATTGAAAAGGTGGTGCAATACCAGATCAAATCCGCCAATGAAGAATTGCTAAGCCAGCCTGTATCTGTTGCATCGGCTATACAACGCATGGGACGGGCGGGACGACTGGTTCCGGGCGTTTGTTATCGTTTGGGGGCAGCAGAGCAATTTGAGCGACGAAGGGCGCACGATGTGGCTGAGATTGAACGGGTTGATTTGTCACAACTTTTGTTGGAGATCAGTCTCTGGGGCGCGGAATTTGAACAGTTATTCTGGTTAAGCGAGCCTGGTAAACCACAACTGCAGGCGGCGAAAGAGAAGTTAGTTGCCCTTGATTATTGGCAGGAGCGTGACGGTAAGATTATCAAAACGGAACTTGCAGCCAATTATCAGGCCGCGGCGACAAACTTGCGGACGGGCAAAATGTTATTGGCGGCGCAGCAGTTGGAGCAAAAACAACAACTTGTCGGATTGCTTGCAACGGCCTGTTTATTGGCTGTTTATTTGGAGAATGTGAGAGGGACTCAACAGTGCGATTTGGGCCTGATATTTAATAACTTTTCACAAAGCTTGTTTAAGCCGTTATTGCCCCAGGCACAAGGTTTGTTCAATAAACTCAGTGACGATAAATGGGACGTTAACAAACTTAGTGGTGAACACCTGAGTTTGTTATTGTTATTTGGTTACCCCGATCGGATAGGTAAAAAACAAGGCAAACGTTGGAAATTGAGTAACGGCAGCGCGGTGGACTTTCACGCCAGTCAAATCTCGCCTAATTCTGAGCTCATAGTGGTTGTCGATTATCACTCTGGTAAGTACGGTCAGCATGTTCAGTTGTTTGCGCCAGCCACCATTGAAGAGCTCGAAGCGTATTGTCCTTCATTAATTGAAGAACAAAAACAGGTTACCTGGTCTAAGGTGAAACAACAGCCGCAGAAAGTGGCCCAGCAAGTTATTGGGAAATTAGTGTTGTCGGAAGTGACACTTCCTTTGAATTTAACAGAGCATGACTGGCAACAGCTGTGGCGACAATATGTAATCGATAACGGTCTTGGGTGTTTGGGTTGGAATGATCCAGAGTGTTTTACGTTAAGGCAACGTCTATCACTGGCAAGACAACATGCTTCACAACATGACTGGCCGGATTGGTCTGCGGATTATTTATTGCAAACACTTGATGACTGGTTTTTGCCTTATGTTGCTGAAGTTCGTTCTGTTCAGCAGCTCAAAAAGTTACGTTTAGCTGAACTAATGTCGAATTCCATGGACTGGTCCCTTAAGCAAGAGTTTGCATCGTTATGCCCCATTTCTTTTACCTCACCGGCTGGAAATAAATGCAAAATTGACTATCAAAGCACAGGCCCTAAGATTTCGGTGAAGTTACAGGAGATGTTTGGGCAACCTACGTCTCCAAGTATTTGCAACGGCCAGCAACCGCTCTTAATCGAATTGTTATCACCCGCCAAAAGGCCTCTACAGGTGACTCAGGATTTAGCAAATTTTTGGCAAAACGCTTATGTGGAAGTTAAAAAAGAGATGAAAGGCCGTTATCCGAAACACCCTTGGCCAGATGATCCGGTTTCGTTTGAAGCAACCAGTAAAACCAAGTCTCAGCTAAATAGAATGAAATAAGTAAGTGAGGCTGGGGAGTTCATGAATACTGTGGAGAAAACATGAAATTTGATTACATAAAAGTGAGTCCGGATGATGAAGCGTTTATCGCGCTCGTTGATGAGTTAAACCAGACACTTAAAGTTATTACGTCTGACAGTGGTGAAAGCTCTTTTAAAAAAGAAGCCTTTTGTGATTCAACGGATGGCGCTCTGTTAATTTTATTAGATCAAAAACCGGTTGCTTGTGGTGTTTTCCGGCATCATGCACCTGAAGTTTGTGAAATGAAACGCATGTTTTCAAAACAACCAGGCGCAGGTCGATTCCTTATAACTCAGTTAGAGAAGTATGCGTTTTCATTAGGGTACAGACGAGCTGTGTTGTCTACGCGGAGAGTTAACCAGTCCGCTGTCGACTTTTATATTCGTCAGGGGTATCTAGAAGTCGAGGCATACGGAAAATACAGGTATACCGATCAATCCATATGTTTAGGCAAGCTGTTATGCAAATGATTTGGTGAGGGGGCAGATCCAGTCAGTAACACACATTGACAACAAAAAGGTATTCCTTAATTCTATTGAAAGACTTATTGGTTAAATAAATTATGGAAGGATGGCTCAAGTGGTAACCTGTTATTTGCGATACGTAATCGACCCTTACAAGCTAAAAGAATTTGAGCTATACGCACGGATGTGGATCCCGCTGGTGAACAAATTTGGTGGTACACATAACGGCTATTTTTTACCTTCAGAGGGCGCAAATAATATTGCACTGGCCCTGTTTACCTTTCCGAGTCTTGCTGAATATGAGCAATACCGAAAGGACTCATTTAACGATGAAGAATGCCTGAATGCGTTCAAGTTTGCGGAAGAGACCAAGTGCATCTTAAGTTACGAACGCAGCTTCTTTAATCCCATTTTTGAATAGGATTTTGCTTTCAATAGGTCAAATCAAGCTCCCATACCATTCGAAATAATCACTTAAACATAATCAGATAAATATGAGATGAAATGTCCTAAGTGCAAAATGATGTGGTGGCTCGAAAAGAGCCAATTAATTCTGAATACGGGTGGGGAATTATGCCCTGTCTGTGGCCATGATTGTACGATGAAAGGCCTTCTCATTGATGTTGGCATAATAGCCTTGTTGTGTGTTTTCACAGTCATAGCTGGTTAAATATTAAAGGAAAACGTGAATATGGGATATTGGTATTTGGCTATTGCCATTGTGTCTGAGGTGATTGGAACGTTAGCACTGAAAGCTTCCGATGAGTTTAGCGATGTTTTTTACAGTACTCTTTGTATTATCGGTTATAGCTCCGCATTTTATTTTCTATCTATGGTACTTAAAACCGTTCCTGTGGGGATCGCCTATGCTATTTGGGCAGGGATGGGCATAGTTCTGGTTGCTGTGGCCAGCGCATTTATCTACAAACAAATACCAGATGTTCCCGCGGTTATTGGCATGCTGTTGATTATTCTTGGAGTAATAGTCATCAATGTCTTCTCAAAAAGTTCGGTACATTAACTATTTATCTGTTTTGCGTAAAATAGTTAATTTCATAAAAACGCACATAATCGAGAGGTTGGGGGAATATGGACAGTAAAAGCTCTATAGTGGTTACCGCGCAGATGTTAATTCGAAAGCCAATAAATGAGGTTTTTGAGGCGTTTGTTAATCCAGATATAACCTGTAAATTTTGGTTCAGTAAAAGTTCTGGGCGATTAGATTTGGGAGCTAAAGTTCGCTTGGATTGGGAAATGTTTGATGTAAGTGATGCACTTACGGTTAAAGAATTTGAACTAAATCGACGGCTCCTGATTGAGTGGGAAAACGATCCGACTTCGCTTGAATGGCATTTTGCCCCCCGTGAAGATGGGACGTTAGTGACTATTTCAAATTGGGGATTTTCTGGAGGAGCAGAAAAGGCGGTTTCTCATATTGTTGACGCTAAAGGTGGTTACACCATGGTATTGGCAGGCGCAAAAGCATGGCTTGAACATGGTATAGAGTTGAATCTGGTGAGAGATCAGTTTCCGGAAGGTTGTCCGCAATAGAACACTCACCTTTCTCACAATTATGTGGTTTTTAGTGAGATGGAGAAAGGACGGATTAAAAACTGCACAAAAAATAGAAAATTGTTGAACTTTGTTCATTCTAATCTCGACTATAGAAAGGCATGTACTCAAATATAAAGGACTAATTATGAAAAAGCTTAATACTCTACCGTTTTTCACTTTCACACTATTGCTTGCCTGTACGGCGACTCTATTTTATTCAAATAAGATGCTGCATGAGCAAAATGCGCTGCTGTCATCTCAAGTATCGATATTAAGTGAGAAATTAGATTCCTTGTCTACGTCCTCTAAAAATGTAGAGAGCCGAGTGGCGGAAATTGAAGAAAACATGGTCGCGCGATATAGAGACTTAACCGTTTCAAACTAAACTCGTTTTAATTGTTGAACCGCTGCTCTATTAAGACAATACACGCGAAATATTTGCTGTTAATTAAGTTGTAGCGGGTTATGGTACGCGATCTTGGTTCTAAAAATTGGGGAAAGACGAGTTGATTAGAAAACTGGAGCCTACTGATAAGACCGTGGCGTCGTTAATCCACCGTGTTTTTCAATCTTCTTATGCAGTGGAAGCCGAACTCATCGGGGTTAGCGATTTTCCACCGTTGGCAAGGTGCATTGAAGATATATCGGGTTCTGCAACGGACTTTTACGGGTATTTTGAACAAGACACTTTAGCGGCCGTTATCGAGGTTGGCCTTGAAAACGAACATTTGGACATACATAGTTTAACGGTTGCGCCTGAGTTTTTCCGAAGAGGCATTGCGGGTAAGTTAATCGATCATGTGTTAAACCATTTCGACTATGAAATTGCCACTGTAGAAACGGCGGTAGTGAATGCACCGGCTATCCGTTTGTACAATAAACACGGTTTTGTTGAATTTAAACGTTGGACGCCTGCTCATGGCATAGAAAAATTAGCACTGTCTCTAGATGTTAACTTGTGAGTGATGAATATTATCGTTAGTGACTTAGTGAAAGGGGCTTTCACATAAACTCTTACAATTTCTGATATTTACTTTCTGCTCGCTTTTTCATAGTTTGCACTTCATGCCTGTAAATCGGCTTCAACACTCATTTTTTTGCAACGGAATTGATCACTATGAAAGCTATTAAATTATTTACTGCCACCGTTATATCTTCACTCATATTATCTTTTAGTGCACTGGCTGAATCGGTTGCAGGAAAAGAATATCAGGCAGTGGTGGATACGGCGTATAACTACTTTAATGGTGCAGCGAAAGGCGATCAAAAGTTGTTATCCAGTGCGTTTGACATGGAGTTTGGTCATGTAAAGATGATAAGAAAAGACGAAGCGACTGGTAAGGAAACGATTCGTTCAGTGCCTTTAAATGAATTTGCCGGCGTATTCAAAAAAGCCACTAAGGACTTATGGCAAGCAAACGTGTTATCGGTTGATATCGTTGATGACAAGATGGCTATGGTTAAATTGAATTTCGACACGCCAAAGACTAACTATGTTGATTATCTGGTTATGTACAAACGTGACGATAAATGGCGAATTATCAACAAGACGTTTGTAGCGAACAAAAAGTTATAGTCCAGTTAGAGGGGGACAGTTTAAGAGTAAACTAAAATTAAGTTACACAATGAATTTTGTGGACAGATTGGATACTTCACTTAATGAGTTATACCAATTCTTTATGCAGATTGGTATTAAGGTAAGTATCTGCGCCCAGTTGTACCCAAAGTCATGATTAGTAACATGATCCAATTTAGAGAAAAACCTCCACTACTAACAGAGTCGTCATTACTTCCGTCGTTTTGCGAAGTTGAAGTATTGCCTACTCCCTGACTGGGGGCGATGACATTGCCACCAGTAAAACTGATGTTTCTGACATAGGCAATGTCTTCGACGGCAAGGTTGGGTGGATCCGCATAATCTTTTTCGTATACCCAATAAACAGTGTTCTGCTCACCTTTTAATGTGATTTGTTTGTCCGAAAATGGCTCTTCACCGGAAATAAAGTCCGTTAAATGACCATTGACATAGAAATAAAGTGCATCATAAGGTTCACTGGGCTGGTCAGTATTTTGCTCTGAGGATACGGACCATTCAAAGCTTAACGTGCCTTCCCCTACTATTTTCGCGAATAAGATGCTGGATTGACTGTCTTGTATTACTCCACTCTGCACGCCGCCTGCTGCATTAATCTGCCAATTAGAATCTCCACCAGTGAACCAAGTGATGGCATCATTAGTATTGATCTGCGAATTAATAGCGATGGCAGCGTCAACGGCTCTGGCTGTAATAAGCGAACGGGAGGTCTTTATTATGTTGCTGTCGGTGGTTATGGACAGGTATTGATCAACTTTGCCAGCCGAGCTGGCTGTAAAAGTTAGATGGAGCAGACAACTCTCGTTTGGTGACAGAGTTTTACAGTTTGAATCATCGATTTTTATGCGTGAATCTTCAATGCGGTAAGTTAAGTTGGCTAGTTGATTGCTATTGTTGTTGACACGCAGAGAGCCCGTAGTTTGTGATCCGACAGGCGTAACGTCAAAATCCAGATTCTGCTCAATGGCAATTCCGCTGGTTATGGCTTCTATCCAATGGTTAAACGAAGATACTCGGGTATATACACCCGGTAGCCCCTCTACTGCACAACCATATCCCCAACTGACGATGCCGACTTGTTGCCAACCTTGTCCCGTTTCAACCACTAACGGACCGCCGCTGTCCCCCTGACAAGCACCTTTTTCGTCAGTCAATACACCTGCGCAGATCATGTTATCTAAGATCTTTGTTTGAGTATCAATAATGTCTAAGGATTCTGCAATCACATCTTTACATTCGTCATTTGTGTAGAGATTTAAATTGACCTGATGCAAGGTCGACGGGAAGTCTGATGTTTCGCCGTCGCCTTGAGTATACGCGACGCGTCCCCCCCAACCCATTACGGTAGCGAGACTGTTTTCAAACTCATATTGTACTGTAGTACTAACATCGGCAAGCGAAACTGCAGGGCTATTAACAGAACGTGTCAGTTCTAATAACGCGATATCTGAGCTAATAACCTCTGAGTTGTAATCGGCGTGTCGATAGATATTTTTTATAGTTATGGCGTTGTCTGCGCCATCAGTTAAGTCATGCTCACCAATGTTTACACTAATTAAGTGAGCCGTCGATTCGTCTACGCAGTGCGCCGCAGTCAGAACCCAGCTTCCACCTATAAATGAAGCCCCGCAGTTTGAATTTTGCAGCATTTCAGGCTGTGCTCCAACGAAGACCGTAGAATTGGTATCGAGTGAAGACAATATGGCTCGACCGTCGTTTTGGCTCACGCCTACGACTGGTATAGTGCCAGAAAATCCCTCACCTAAATTGCCCAGCAATGCACCGTCAGTATTGTTATAGATGATAACGCCTATGCCGCCACCAGATTCACAGTTTTCAGCTTTGACGGAAAAATTAATGTCGCCACGCTCTATCAAACATATCTTATTTTGTGCGTCACATACCTGATCACCCAAATGGCAATGCGTTATGGAACCTTCAGCGTTACCCGCTGGTGTAAAGTTCAATGGCAGTGCCGTGTATATCACATCATTTACCACGACTTTAGTTGGTATGCCTTCATAAGTCGTTACTAACGCACTCATCCAAGGCCAGGCATCTTGTTTGGCCACTTCACCGCCAACAATACGTTTTTCTGGCAGAAATAAATTATCGGTGGCGTCTGCTTGCAGGGTGAGCAATGAGCAGAGCAGGATAGTATAAAGTGCTCTAATGAGATTAAAGGGCATCGAGGCTCCTTTTTTACGGTTTAGAAAACGTCAGGTTTAGTTAACTGATTCCAATGGCTTACCAAAAAACGAATATTTAAGAATTATTATAATAGTAGTTTAGTTTGGATTATTGAAACCGACATTCTATAAGTGATTGTTTTAATAAAGTTTAAGTGTGACATTTTTGTTACGATTGGTTGCCTGAAATTGACGTTATCCGGTCTAATAAGTGCGGCTCAGGTGAAAGAAAAGTCATACCTCTTGTTATGATGTGTGATCTTGATAAGATTGCCGCTCCTGAAAGCGGACTTCACACTTCACACTTGTCATTTTGAAGACCAATTAAATATGTTTTTTCGAATTTGTTATTTTTGTATTGCGATGTTGCTTGTCAGTTGGCAAGTAAATGCTGATGCAAAAAATGACAAAACATTTGTATTAGTCAGCACTAACATCCTGGGTGTAATAGAAAACAATGGTGGTTCGGAAAAAGGCCTAGCGATTGAGGTTCTGAACAAAGCCGCCCAAAAGTTCAACTTCTCCTACCGACTCGAATTTTACCCCTGGAAGCGCGCATTAAAATTAACGTCAACTGGACAGGTTGATGGCATTGTTGGTGTGTACTTCTCGGAGGCCAGAGCAAAAGCTATGTTGTATGGTGATCAATCATTGTATACCGACCAACAAGTCATGATATCCCTGTCATCTAATAATCTGCTCTGGAGTGGTAAACATGAACAATTACACGGTCGTTCCGTTGCATTATTGTTAGGCGGTGATTACGGCCCTTTATTTGATAGTAAAAAAGTAGACATAGTTGAAGTGGGGACATCACAGCAGCAATTCAGCATGTTGGCAAAAGGGCGCATTGATTTTATTCCTAATAATCCAAGAATGAGCAGCGGATTGATCGCGCATTTAGGGTTAAAACGCAAGTTAACTTTTCACAAGCCTGCACTGTCAGTCAAACGTGGCTACTTTGCGGCTAGCAAGCAGTCACCTTTTAAAGACATGTTACCCAAGTTAGACAAAGTGATATCAGAAATGAAAAAGACGGGTGAATATAAAAAACTGACTGATAAACATATTCATCAATTGCTCATTTAGATAGAATTTTGCATGCAGTAGTGTCGGAAAATAATAAGAATAATGGCTAAACATACTGATCCAAACAATTTCATCAAAATCTGGTTTTATCGGATCACAAAACTCTCGGTTTTTGGATTCATTGTACTGGCGTTTTACGCCGTTTATCTCGATGCCTGGGTAAACCAAAAAATGACGGGGCCTAAGTGGGAAACGCCAGTAAAGGTGTTTGCCCGCCCTCTGCAACTGCATAAACACAAATTTCTACCTAAATCGGAGTTAATTTCTGAGCTTAAACTACTTGGTTACAAAAGCGTAAAACGAGTAATACAACCTGGACAATTCAGTAACAACAGTACATTTGTTGAAGTTTATCGCCGAGGGTTCACTCATATAGACGGAGAGGTGGCACCGAAGCGACTGCGTATAGGGTTTGAAGGGTCTCATGTTATGGCACTGGAAGCTAATACAGAAGATGGCTGGCAAAGTCTTAACATTGAACAGTTAGATCCTATGCTGATTTCAAGGCAGGCAACAAAGTCGAATGAAGATAGAGAAATTGTCGATCTTTCATTAGTGCCTGAATGGATGGTGGACACCTTATTAGTGGTGGAAGACAGAAACTTTTATCACCATCATGGTGTGTCGCCTTTGGCCATCATACGTGCTTTGGTGGCCAACGTGATGGCGGGCAGAAATGTGCAGGGCGGCAGCACGTTAACGCAGCAATTGGCTAAAAATTTGTTATTAAACGACAGTCGAAAAACTTATTTCCGTAAATTCAAAGAAGCTATGGTGGCGTTAATTCTGGATTATCGCTTTAGCAAAGACGACATCTTACAGGCCTATTTTAACGAGGTATACCTGGGACAAAATGGTAACCGCGCGGTGCACGGATTTGCATTGGCCAGCAAGTTTTATTTTGGCAAACCATTAGCACAGTTGCAGCAACATGAATTTGCATTGTTAACGGCCATGGTCAAGGGACCTTCTTATTACAGTCCGACACGTCAAAAAGCGAGAACCAAGGAACGTCGGGATTTAGTTTTACAGTTGATGGTCTCGCACAATGTAATGGACAGAGATGAATATCAACATTTTGTCGATTTACCAATGACGGTCAATCTCAAAAAAACAAAAGGGCGTTCGCCATTCCCGTCTTATATGCAGTTGGTTTCACGAGAGTTAAAACAATTGGATTTTGGTGAGGAGAGCCAAAAAGGCATGTTGGTGTTTACTGGCCTTGATCCACTATTACAACATAACTATCAAAAGTCTTTTGCTAAAAGTGTTCAGTCGTTAGAGAAAAAACACAAACTCAAAGGATTAAATGGTGCGGTAGTGTCTATTGACCTAGACAATGGTGCGGTAATGGCGTTGATAGGTGATAGAAACTCTCAATCTCTGGGCTTCAACCGGGCATTGGATACAAACCGTAACATTGGCTCTTTGATCAAACCGGCGGTGTATTTAACGGCCCTTAGTGAACCTGAATACCATTTGGCAACGCCATTGCCCAATACGCCAATTAAGATGAAAAACAACAAAGGCAAACAATGGCAACCGGAAAATTACGATAAAACGGTATCAGATCACGTATTGCTGTTTGATGCTTTGACCAAGTCGATGAACTTACCCACGGTTCATTTGGGGATGGACTTAGGTCTAAATCAGATCATTAACACACTCAGAGTGTTGGGCGCGACCCAGAGCATAGACAAATATCCGAGTTTGTTACTGGGGGCGGTGCCCATGTCTCCGCTTAAAGTTGCTGAAATCTATCAGCCAATCGCCAGTTTTGGTCAAAAACTATCGACATCGGCCATTGTGCATGTAACCGATAGTGAAGGTTTGCTGTTATGGGAAAAAGATCAAACCAGCCGAGAAGTCAGTGACTACCAAACCAGTTTTGAGCTGGCCCATGCATTGGAGCAGGTGACTCGTACCGGAACTGCCAAACGACTGGGTATGTATTATCCTAAAGTGCAGTACGCGGGTAAGACCGGCACTACAGATGATTTGAGGGATAGTTGGTTTGCCGGATTTGATCAGAATAAAGTCACCTCTGTTTGGGTGGGAAAAGACGATAACTCTCCAGTTGAATTAACGGGAAGCCAGGGGGCGTTATCTGTATTTATGGCGCTGCAAACCGCCAGACAGGCCGAATCAATCAAAAAACCACAACCTAACGATGTGGAGACTCGTTACGTTGATGTCAAAACAGGTGATGTCTTATCCGATGATTGTGGCGAGTTTATTGAGTTGCCAATCACGGCAGGTAAAGTACAGAAGGTGAAAGAGTGCCCATCTATTTTTGATTGGTTTTAACTAGACGTCAATCAGGGAGATAAGCCGCTGTTTGGTTTGTAATACTCGGCCAGTTGATACAAGTGTTGTAATTCTACCTTTGGAAAGTCCTCGCGTTCTTGATAAACATAAAACTGCGGTGTGAACAGCAGTTTCTTATTAAGTTTATCTAGCTGCTTTACCAAAGCTTTGCCCGATTCAATATCTGATTTACAACAGCTCGAAAATTGTCTTATCACACTTGTTAGGTCTTTACCTTGTTGTTGTAACTTCACATCAGCTTCGATAAAAAAAGCGGTTCCAGTCCAATATACGCGCATAAACGCGCGATTTCTTCTCATATCTCTTGTCACTTGGTTTAATGGACCGCTCGCCATTAAGGTGTTTTTTTTGCCTCGTTTCAGGCCCGCCGACAATTTTTCAACAAATTGCGGCACACTATAAACACCGTTTTGCAACATAACGACATTTTGCATATAAGTAGCAAAACCTTCACTTATCCAAAATGATTGATAGTCGAGATAAGGCAAATAAATATGGCTGATCTCGTGATACAAGGTCCAGTCCTGTTTGAGTTGGTTTGGTCTGGCGTGACGATATACAACCAAATATAAGCCATCACCCGTGTCATACTTGTCACGTTCTACCTGACCCCAGGGGACGGGCTCAGAAGCCAAAAATTTAGTTTTTAAGCGGATTGGTAATTGCGATTGCGGCAGGGGGCCTAAAGTGCGCTCGACAGCGTTTAGCGTCTCTGAGCTCCAGTTTGAAAATTTACTTTTGATCTCCGGAGCTAAACCATCAACCCCGAATAATTGGATCTTTCCATTAGCCAACAATAAGTGACTGTTAAAACACAAGAGTAATACACACAGTTGCAGGTATTTCATATTGGCTCTCTCAGTTCCAATTCAAGTAACCATTTTTCTAGACCAGAAACTAAGTTATTTCATTTACGCAAAACAAAAAAACTCCAATCAATGTTGGAGTTTTGCGTTTTTGAGGTTAGCTATTTTTGTTTTATAGCTGAGCTAATGCCTTGCCAATACCCTCGATGGTATTGTCCAGTTGCTCGTAACTGTGTGCTGCAGAAACAAACCCTGCTTCAAACGCAGAAGGAGCCAAATAAACACCTTGCTCCAAACATAAATGGAAGAAACGTTTAAATTTCTCGCCGTCACAAGCTTGTACTTGCGCGAAAGTTTCAACCTTGTTTGCATCGGTGAAGAACAAACCAAACATGCCGCCAACTTGTGAAGTTGTCAGTTCGACTTTGGCTTCGTCAGCCTTCTGCTGAATACCTTTTAAAAGGTACGTGGTTTTTTCCGTAAGTGATTCGTAAAATCCATCAGCCTCAAGTTCGTTTAATGCTGCTAAACCCGCAGCCATAGCTACTGGATTACCCGATAGGGTACCTGCTTGGTAAACCGGGCCTTCCGGCGCAAGGTGTGCCATGATTTCTTTTTTACCGCCAAAAGCGCCAACTGGCATGCCGCCGCCAATTACTTTACCTAAGGTTGTTAGGTCTGGTTTAACATTAAATAGAGTTTGGGCACTGCCTTTTGCAACACGGAAACCTGTCATCACTTCATCAAAAATTAACACGCTGTTAAATTCATCACACAGGTCTCTCAGGCCCTGTAAAAAATCAGGCTTTGGTGGAATACAGTTCATATTGCCCGCTACTGGTTCAACAATGACACAGGCAATATCATCTGGTGTTTGTTCAAACAGCGCTCGTACTGAGTCTAAATTGTTAAATTCTGCCGTTACCGTGTGGGCTGCAACGTCGGCTGGAATTCCTGGTGAACTAGGCACACCCATAGTTAACAAACCAGAACCTGCTTTAACTAAAAGTGAGTCTGCGTGACCGTGGTAACAACCTTCAAACTTTAATAACTTGTTTTTACCCGTGTAACCACGCGCCAAACGAATCGCGCTCATGGTGGCTTCGGTGCCTGAGTTTACCATGCGTACTTTTTCTACGTTTGGTAAAAATTCGGAGACTTTTTCTGCCATTTCGACTTCGATAGCGGTAGGCGCACCAAAACTTAGGCCATTTTCCACGGCTTTTAGTACTGCGTTTTTAATAGCTGGGTGATTGTGACCTAAGATCATAGGTCCCCAAGAGCCTACATAGTCAATGTATTCTTTGCCGTCTTCATCCCAAACCAGAGCGCCGTCGGCTTTCGCAAAAAATACAGGTGTGCCACCGACACCATTAAATGCGCGCACAGGGGAGTTTACGCCACCCGGGATATGCTGTTTGGCTTGTTCAAATAATTCTGCTGATCTTGTCATGATATAAAATGCTTCTTCTTGAAATTAAGACTTAGATGTAACCCAAGGCACATCACATTTGTAATTGTCTACTTTGTCTGCCACACCTAACGTCATGGCAAATAAAGCCATTCGGATCAATACACCGTTGTCTGCCTGACGGAAAATAGCAAGATTTGGATTTTGATTTAAATCGTTATCAAGTTCATTGGCATCGGAGCGAGAATCACGCGGTAGAGGATGCATGATTACGGTATTGGATTTACAGTACTTGGTATAAATCTCGTTATTTAGGCGGAATTGACCGCGGTATTTATTAGCTTCGTCTTGTGACTCAAAACGCTCTTCCTGGATACGTGTTTGATAAACGATGTCAGCGTCGATATGACTTTCCATTTTGTCGCTGATCGTTACCTTGTGTCCGGCATTTTCAAGTGTATCGATAACGTAATCTGGCATGGCCAATGCGTTAGGTGAAACCAAGCTTAGGTGCACATTTTTGTATTGTGCCAGCAGTTTTGATAATGAGTGCACAGTACGACCGTTTTTAAGATCGCCAACCATTGCGATGTGCATGCCATCGATTTTTTGATCAAAGGCCGCTAATTCTTTTTGAATGGTAAATAAATCCAAAAGCGCTTGAGTGGGGTGTTCATTGGCGCCGTCACCACCATTGATAACCGGAACACGGCTACCTTCGGCAAACTCAGCAACGGAACCCGCTTGTGGGTGGCGCATTGCAATCACATCGCTATATGAACTGATCACTCTGGCGGTATCAAACAAGGATTCGCCTTTTGCTAAAGCGGAAGTTTGCATACCTGTGGTTTCGCGTACTTCGCCACCTAATAAATTAAACGCACAGCCAAAACTAACACGGGTACGAGTAGACGGCTCGAAAAACAGGTTCCCTAGAATTGCACCTTCAAGAACCTTGGTTCGCGCTTTGCGGTGCGCATAGGGTTCCATCTTTTGGGCAATATCAAAAATGTATTGCAAGTCATCGCGTTCAAACTGATTTACGGAAAGTACATGTTGGCCGGTTAAATTCATGAGCAGATCCAATAGGTCAGGGGGCAAAAAATTTGCGCGATTTTATCAGAAATGGCGGTAAGACCAAAGCTTATTACTCATTCAAATAGAGGAGAATCTATCACTAAAATGGTTTTACCACCGCCAGAACAATAATAGCCAGTAATATCAAAACCGGAGCTTCGTTAAAGAACCGGTAAAACCGACTGCTTTTTGTATTTCTATCGTGTTTGAAGTCCGCCAGTAACTTAAAACAATATCCATGGTAGGCGTAAACGAACGTCACTAATAACAACTTGGCGTGTAACCAATGGGATTGTCTAAACCACTCAGCACCATAAGCCCAGATTAATGCGATACCAAAGATAAGGGTGAAAATGGCAAACGGCGTCACAAAATATAATAGACGGCGTTCCATCACCTTAAAGGTTTCAGACGTATTGGATTGATTGTTTTCAACGTGATAAACGAATAATCGCGGTAAGTAAAATATCCCAGCAAACCACGCGACCATAAAGAATATGTGAAAGGCTTTAAGCCATAAAATTGTCATATTAACGCGTTCCGATTCATTAAAATTGTTCTTAACTGTTCCCAGGAAATGAGTCCGACCACCTGATCACCACTTGTTGAGGTAATCAATGTTGCACCATCACGCTGTTCTTGCAAAATCTCCCACACATGCGCCATCGTAGAGCGCGTATTGATGGTTTGCATGGGTGAATATTTCACCTTGTCATTCGAGGTTGAAAAGCTGGAGTCAAACTCTGCCATGGAATAATCCACACCCAAATCGTGACGCATAGCCACTACTAAGGTTTGACCTTCTTCTAATTCTTTTAGATTAAAACGCACATCCTGTTCAGTAACGTAGTCGATGATCTTGATGTTGGTATTCAGCTCCGCAAGCACTCCAATCTTTTCAAGCTCGTTAATAGCAGGAGGAGTTTGATACATCAAACCTTGGTAATCTAGCTGTTGTAGAAATATAGAACGGTTTTTCAGGAATTGTGCGCTGGTTATGTAAGCCATGGCAATGACAATGATGCCCGGAGTTATGGCATCCGGATTGGACGTGAGTTCCATGATGGCAACTAATGCCGCCAAGGGGGCATGTAAACAAGCAGCCATTAATCCTGCCATACCGAGTACTGCGTAGGTACTTAAGAAGTGAATGCTGGGATCAAGTTGCAATACCACATTACCAACGACTAAACCCACCAATACGCCTAAGCCAAAAATTGGTCCAATGATCCCGCCTGGAATACCCAGACCAATGGCGATCCAAACTAATAACAGTTTAGCTAGAAGTAACTTCAGAATGAGCTCGACATCATCTGGTGACTGCATAATGGTTGCAATTGCACTGGTGCCTTCTCCAAGTGCCGGTTGAAAAAAGTAGCCAATGATCGCGGTTAAGATGCCTGCTAACATCAAACGCGGGAACATGGATACATGCCGGAATGCCTTGATCACCCGCATGAGGTTCTTATTGAAGATAAAGGCGCTGGCACCTAGTACTAACCCTAAAATCAATAACCAGGGGTAGTGTGATGGGGGCAAAATAAACACACTTAAATATTCAAATTCAGCCTGAGTCCCAAATACTGCTTGGGTAATGAGTGAACCCACGCTAGATGCCAACATGACCGGAATAAAGATGTGGATTTTATATTCTCTTAAGACCACTTCCATGACAAATATCACGGCGGCCAAGGGCGTATTAAATGTCGCTGAAATACCAGCGGCAATACCACATGCGGTTAAGGTTCTAACAGAGTTGTGAGGTAGGCGCAGCCAATGGCCAAACCAACTAGAGCCGGTGGCGCCTATGTGAACCGCCGGACCTTCCCGGCCTACGGAAAATCCGCTCGAAATGGCGAGAATGCCGCCAATAAATTGGTTAGCAAAATTCCAGAATGGGATATTACCGTAGTGGGCTTTGATCCTATGTAAAACGAACGGAATACCTAAACGATAATGTTTGTAGCCCGTGAAATCCGCGAAGATAGCTATGAGTAATGCGGCAAAGATGGGCAGTGTAGGGATAAGGTATTCAAGAATGTCATCAAATGGCCCGCCTTCAGAGAATGCGGTTTGAATAAATTCAATGGCTAGCCGAAACAAAACAATTAAAAGGGCTGCCGCAGTGCCGCCGATTAATCCCAAAATACTGAGCTGCATACTGGTTCTGGGATAGGCCAGTCTTTTTCTTAAGGCATAAAGGCTGCCGGAGAGCATGAAAGTTCCGATTTGTCCTAGTCAAACAATGAGCCAAAAGTGTACCATAAAGTTATGACATATAATCAAATTTATCCTGTATGAATCCTTGGTGGACCTTTGAAGGGCTGAAAAGTCGGTTGGGGCGATTTCAGTTTTTAATTTTATTGACGATAATTTGCGGTTCCGCTTCGTATGGCGGTTTTCGTGTGGGTGACGCTTTTTCTAAGTGGCAACAGGAAAAAATAGAGACGCAAGAACAGAGAATGTCTGGGTTGTACGAAGAGCTGGATCAAAAAGTTAGACAGATAAACTATCTTTCCGTCGAGCTGGAAGTTGAGCAAAATGCCAGCGAACAGATCCGCAAAGAACTATTGCAGCTTCGCCAGGAATCACTTCAACTTCGAAAGGAGCTGAATTTCTACCAGAAAGTGCTGGCGCCGGAATTGGTGGCGGATGGCTTGGCGATTGAACAATTTAGTATTGAAAACACCAATCGTAAAAATCAATATCGTTTTAAATTTGCAATTGTACAAACCGATACCAAAAAGCGTAACGCCAAGGGTTATATTCGAATGAACCTGTTGGGCGTCGAGTCAGGGCAGAAGCGAAGTTTGGATTTAGCCAAAATGTCATCTTTATCAAAGGACAAGTTGCGATTTAGTTTTCACTATTTTCAGTACTTTGAAGGCGAATTTATACTTGAAGAAGGATTCTTGCCGGAAGACATCGAAATCAAAGTGGTGCAACCTAAAACTAAATGGCAGGCCTATAAAGCCTTTAGCCATAAGTTAGAGTGGCCAGATCTTAGCAATTAGTACCCATTCAGGAGTATAGTGGAATACTTGATTAAATTTGTCGGGTATTAGATAATCCGCCCTCCAAATTTTAGAGGTTTTTTTATGACTGAAATGGTTACCCCATCTGACTTATCTGCTGAGACGCCTGAATTACCGATTCAGTTTTCCGATGCTGCAGCAAGTAAAGTAAAGCAATTAGTCGAAGAAGAAGAAAACCCGAGCTTAAAATTGCGGGTTTATGTCACAGGTGGTGGCTGTTCAGGCTTCCAATATGGGTTTACTTTTGACGAAGACGTCAACCCAGGTGATACCGAAGTTGAGAAACAAGGTGTATCTATGGTGATTGATCCAATGAGCTTACAGTATTTAGTAGGCGGTACCGTTGACTATACAGAAGGATTGGAAGGTTCTCGCTTTTTCGTAAATAATCCAAATGCCTCAACAACATGTGGTTGTGGTGCGAGTTTCAGCATTTAACATTTCTTTTTTCGTAATATCTTCTTACAACTATTAGGCCGCGTTAGTGGCCTTTTTGTCATTCATCGCCTATTTTTGTTAATTCATATCCTTTAAACTGGGTGTATACAATTTCTCTCTTCATTTAGTTCAAATTGGGAAAAATATGAGCACCGCAAATAACACGCCTGGTCTATTCGAACGAAAACCCTATCTGTTAGCTATTTTGCTAAGTGTATTACTGATTGCCTGGATGGCTTCAGGTTCAAGTGAAACCAAGACGCTTGATGAAAAATCTAAAGAAGAAGAACAGCTAATTCCAAAAGTTGAAGTGACCAAATACCAAACTTCAACCATTAACCGAAGTATTGATCTTTACGGGCGAACCGAGCCTGAGCGCAGTCTAAAACTGAGTGCAGAAGTTGAAGGGCGTATTGAAACGCTATTAAAAGATGAGGGTCAGTTGGTAAAAAAAGGGCAAGTCGTCGCTGAGTTAGCCATGGAAGACAAAATTGAGCAGCTTGAATATGCTAAAGCGCTAGTCAAACAAAGGGAAATTGAGTACGAAGGTGCCAAATCATTGTCTGATAAGGGGCTACAAGGTGAGTCTTTATTAGCTCAGGCCAAGGCTTCATTGGTGTCGGCAAAAGCAAATGTTAAACAGCGCCAAATCATGTTGGAAAAAAGCCGAATTCGAGCGCCTTTTTCTGGTGTGTTAGATATGCGTCAAGTTGAAGTTGGAAGCTTTGTACGCAAAGGTGACGTGTTGTTTAACCTTGTTGATTTAGACCCGTTAATTGTGACTGCCAACGTCACAGAAAACCACATTGAAAGTCTGAGTTCAGAAACCCAGGTAGATGTTGAACTCGTCGATGGTACCGTGGTTCCAGGCCGAGTACGCTACATAGCTAGTGTATCAGCTAAAGGCACGAACACCTTCCCTATTGAAATAGAAATTGACAACCCATCACAAGAAATGAACGCGGGTGTCAGTACTGAATTACACCTTAAGTTTGATAATGAAGAAGCCATTAAAGTTACACCAGCGTTACTGTCGTTGGATGAGAAAGGGAACCTAGGGGTGAAAACGGTCATCAATGAAACCGTCGTGTTCAACCCTATCGACTTGATAAAAGCGGACAAAGATGGTGTCTGGTTAGGTGGATTTAATGGGGTTACGGATGTGATCACTCTTGGACAAGGCTTTGTGCGCCCCGGCGATAAAGTCATGGTCAGTTATAAACAGCAGTAATATCAAGGAGTAATCATGCGAGGACTAATTGATGCGGCCTTAGACCGTACACGTACTGTACTGCTGATATTCATTTTGTTAGTGGTGTCTGGGTATGCCACTTACGTTTCGATTCCGAAAGAATCAAACCCAGATATCACCATTCCTATTATCTACGTTTCAATCGTGCACGATGGCATTTCGCCTGAAGATGCTGAACGAATGTTGATCCGTCCGATGGAAAATGAACTTCAGGCGTTGGAAGGGGTGAAAGAAATGACTTCTACCGCGAGTGAAGGGCATGCATCCGTTCAGCTTGAGTTTATTGCTGGATTTGATTCCAAAAACGCTTTAGCCGATGTAAGAGACAAAGTAACGATCGCGAAAGCAAAATTACCTTCTGATACCGAAGAGCCAGTGATTAAACAAGTCAGTATGGCAGACGAACAACCAGTTATTACTGTGGTGCTTTCCGGGCCAGTTCCCGAACGTGGCTTAGTAACCATAGCGCGTGAGTTAAAGGACGTCATTGAAGGTTTGAAGGAAGTACTGGAAGTTGAAATTGGCGGTGACAGGGAAGACATTGTCGAAATTGTGGTTGATCCATTATTGATGGAGAGTTACGGGCTAGACCAAAACGATATTCTTAATTTGTTACAACGTAATAACCGTTTGGTGGCGGCTGGTACTTTAGATAATGGCGCTGGCCGATTTGCAGTAAAAGTACCCTCGGTGTATGAGTCGGTCAAAGATGTTTATGACCAGCCAATTAAGATTGATGGTGATCGCGTGATAACCTTTGGCGACGTCGCCACTGTTCGCCGATCATACAAGGATCCTAATAGCTTCGCCCGTCTAAACACCAATCGAGCGGTATCTCTGGAGATCAAAAAGCGTCCCGGCGAAAACATCATTGAAACTATCGATAAGGTTAAGGATATAGTGGCACAAGGCCAAAACCTGTGGCCTGAACATATCAAAGTTACCTATACAGGCGACCAGTCAAAAGATGTAAAACAGATGTTGTCGGATCTTCAGAATAACGTTTTGTCTGCCGTATTGCTGGTGGTTATCGTTATTATTGCGGCTCTAGGTGTGCGCTCTGCTACTTTGGTAGGAATAGCTATTCCTGGGTCATTTTTGACGGGTATTTTGGTTATCTCCCTTATGGGGTTAACGGTCAATATGGTGGTGTTGTTCGCACTTATTATGGCTGTGGGCATGCTGGTTGACGGCGCGATCGTTGTTACCGAATTTGCAGACCGAATGATGGGGGAAGGCAAACCTAGACGTGATGCTTATCGATTAGCGGCTAAACGAATGGCGTGGCCGATCATTGCTTCTACGGCCACCACGTTAGCTGCGTTTGCGCCACTAATATTCTGGCCAGGAATGATGGGCGAATTCATGAAGTACTTGCCTATTACCTTAATCGCGGTTTTGAGTGCGTCACTGATCATGGCTTTAGTGTTTGTACCTTCAATTGGTACTTTGATCGGTAAGACAAGACCGATATCAAAAGAAGCCAAACAGCAGATGATACAGGCTGAGGAAGGGGATATAACGACATTGCATGGCTTTGCAGGCAAATATGTAAGATTATTGTCTTTAGCCATTACACATCCATTGAAAACCCTATTTATATCGGTATCCATCGCTGTGGCCGTATACATGAGTTATGGCATGAGTGGGTTGGGTGCTGAATTTTTCCCTGATGTCGAGCCTGTCGGAGCGAACATAACGGTGCGTTCTCATGGTGATTTATCTATCCATGAGAAAGATAAGATCATGCAGAAAATCGAGCACCGACTTGCCCCCATGGATGAGATTGAAACGCTTTATGCCAGAACGGGTGGCAGTGACCGAGTTGGTTACATGCGGATGAATCTGGTTGATTGGCAGGTTCGTCGTAAGGCAGACGAAATCATCGCCGAAGTCTATGAAAAGACTGATGATATTGCGGGTGTAGAGATTGAAGTACGAAAAGATCAGAGTGGTCCTGGTGGCGGTAAAGACCTGGTTCTGGAATTGAGTTCGCGTTTTCCAGGTGAGTTGAATGACGCGGTTCGTACTATTCGCCATGCACTTGATGAAACCGGTAAATTTGTAAATATCAGCGATACAGCCAATAAAGACGGAATAGAGTGGCAGTTATTGATTGATCGCAGTGATGCCGCACGATTCGGCGCGGATGCTACCTTGTTGGGTAGCTCCATTTCTATGGTTACCAATGGCTTGAAGATCGGTGAATACCGCCCAGATGATGTGGATGATGAACTCGACATTCGTGTTCGCTACCCTGAGGACAAACGGGATATTGGTCAGTTGGAAAATGTCAGAGTGAAAACTCAGGCCGGTATGGTACCTGTGAGTAACTTTGTCGAGCAAAAAGCCGTTCCTAAAGTTGACGTTATTCGTCGTACCGATGGTCGCCGTGTGGTTCAAGTCGCGGCCGATATGGCACCTGGCATATTGTTAAACCAGGAATTGCCAAAATTAATGGAAATTTTGCCGACGCTAAATCTAAGTCAAACGGTAAATATTAAAGTACGAGGAGAGAACGAGGATCAGCAGGAGTCACAAGAGTTCTTGCAATCGGCGTTTGGTGTCGCCCTGTTTGTGATGGCGATCATTCTGGTCAGTCAATTTAATAGTTTTTATCAGGCGTCATTGATATTAAGTGCGGTGGTGTTTTCAACCGTTGGCGTTTTCCTTGGGCTGTTAATTGTGCAAAAGCCGTTTGGTATCGTCATGTCTGGCATCGGTGTTATTTCATTGGCAGGTATCGTAGTGAATAACAATATTGTTTTAATTGATACATACAATGTATTACGCAAACAAGGCATGAGTGTTAATGAAGCAATTCTACGCACTGGTGCGCAGCGTTTGCGCCCAGTTATGTTGACGACGATTACTACGATACTAGGGTTAATGCCTATGGTGCTGGAAGTAAATATTGATTTAATGTCGCGAATTATGGAATTTGGCGGCCCGTCAACCCAATGGTGGTCGCAATTGTCACTGGCGGTAGCAGGTGGTCTAGCATTCTCGACGCTTCTAACGCTGGTCTTAACACCTTGCCTATTGTCCTTAGGTGAGCGAGCACGAGCCAGAATTAGAGGTTATAAAGTTAAGCGGCAGGCTAAGCGGGCTCTCGCCTAATACTTTCATACTTATTGAAAAAGTCGCCTGGAGCGACTTTTTTTGTGTTTGAAACTTCATTGAATACTAAATTTTATAAACCGTGAAATATAACTGGTTGAACAGTGGTCTTTCTGTACCATTCTAAGTTTGTTATATGCCGAAAGTGGGCTTTAATAATATTCAGCACCGTAAATTTAGCCGAAGACTCTGAAGGTGTCGTTTATTTTTCATCGAGACTCCTCTATCCGAGGTAATGGTTTAGTCCATACATCAAAGTGAAAAACAAAGCTATGACGCCTGACAACCCAAGGATGTAATAGAAGCCCTTTTTACCTTGTTCAATTGTCCAGTCATTGGCGATGAGATAACGCCACCAAATGAAACATAGGATTAGGGGTAAAAGAAAAACAAGTTTAACCATAGTTTTCAAAAAAAAATAAAATATTTTTTAATCATAACGCGCAAATTAGAGATTTGACATATTTATATGATACAAATGATTTGAAAATTAAGGGTTTTTCTAATATCAAAGAAATAGTTGCATACCTATTCAGGTTTTTGTGCTTTACTTGCATAATTATCGAATGTGCATTAGTATGCGAACTTTTATTCACATTGCGTTTGGCCGTAAGTTGGGAACTTATTAACTTATCGGTCTTAAATTGAACGTTATGTGAACGATTAATATCTCGCCTGTATATAATATCAAGAGGCTGTGATATTAATAGCAGTGAGATCCGTTGTCGGAGCTTCGGATCTGTTTTACAAAAAATGTTATTTTGGGGAGTAACAGAAAATGATGAACGATAGTGTTTCGTCGGATGAGAACAAGGCTATCATGGCTTGGCTCAAAACTAAGAGAAAAGAAAAAGGGCATACCATGAGAACACTTTCTCAGCTTATTGGAACGCCACATTCTTTTATTGGAAAGGTGGAGAACCAGGAACGTCGACTCGACATAGTGGAGTATGTTCGTTATTGCAATGCATTAGATGTTGATCCTGTTGAAGGATTAAAACTAATAGCCTCGTAAACTGAGTGCTGCTAAAAGTTAAATGGCGTGCATCTTTATGCATGCCATTTCGTTTTCATAAGATACAAAATTGAAACTATTGCTGGAATTCCCAGTAGTGCAGTCATAGTGAAAAATTGACTGTAACCCAAACTGTCCATCCAAACACCTGAAAATCCACCCAAAAACTTAGGCAATAACAACATTGCGGAACTCAACCAGGCGTATTGAGTTGCGGTAAATTCCTTATTGGTCAACGAACTCAGGAATGCAATGAGCGATGCCATCGCAATGCCAGCACTTAAATTGTCTATAGATATCACCATAGTTAACAAGGTCAAATTATGATGATACTGGGATAGTACAATAAACAATATATTGGTGAGCGCAGATAAAAAGGCGCCCAGTAATAATATTCTTAATATTCCAAATTTATTGATCAAGCCACCGGCCACAAACGCACCAACTAATGTCATTATGACACCATAGACTTTTGATATAGCGGCGATTTCCTGCTTGCTATACCCCATATCAACATAAAATACATTAGCCATCACGCCCATGACGATATCTGAAATTCGATAAGTACAGATAAGAATAATCAAAATGACAGCATGCCACTTATATCGAATCACCAGATCTAAAACTGGTGTCACAAAGGTGTATTTAAACTTCTGCCAAATTGTCTTAGATGTGTTTGTTTCTTCTGATTGTTCACTTGTATCTTTGTTTTTGGCCCGTGGTTCAGGAGATAACAAAGTAGCGGACACACCCACCAACATTAAAAACGCCATAACCAGATAGGCGACTTGCCAACTGTTGTAATCGTAACCGGATTCGATTTGTAACTGGGCAGCGATAAAAAAGGTGCCCGCTGTGGCTGTGATCATTGCGAGGCGATAACCTACCATGTAAGAAGCAGCCATAGCCGCTTGTTGTTCATCTGAGCCAGATTCAATTCTAAAGGCGTCGATGACAATATCTTGTGTTGCCGAGCAAAACGCCAACATTACGGCAGCAATGGCCATTTGAGTGAGGTTTTCTTGTGGATTCGTGAATGCCATAAAACAAATGGCAAATATTAACAATGACTGTGACAGAAATAGCCAGCCTCGTCTGCGGCCCAATAGAGCACCTAAAATTGGCACGTTAAATCTGTCTATAATGGGAGCCCAAACCCATTTAAAACCGTAAGCTAAAGTAACCCAACTGAAAAAGCCAATACTGGCACGTTCAACGCCTGCTTCTCTAAGCCAAAATGATAGGCTGGAAAACACCAGCATCAAAGGTAACCCGGCTGAGAAGCCCAAAAAAAACAGCGTTATGACCTGCCGTTGCAGATAAACCGAAAAGCTTTGCAAGATGGCTTGATAAGAGAGTGAGATACCAGTCAAAAAATCGGCCCGTTAGTTACCTAAAGGGCCGATTGTTGATAACAATGCTGTTGAAATCAAGTAATAAAAACAATTACCTAAACCTCATTAAACAACTGGGCTTAGGTTAAAGTTCTTATTAGGGTCTAACTCCGGCACAAAATTCCGGATAAAGACCATCACCACGAAGGAAGTCGATACAACTATCTACTTCCGACTTGAGCTTTGGACACTTTCTGATTTCCTTCGAGTTCCAGAAAGTGATTTGGTGTAACAAATACCAAAAAACTCGCTCCAGTGGAGTAACGGATGAGTCGTTTGATTTTACTTGTGACCACTCCTCTAAGGTGTCCCAACAATACAGGTTTATTTCTCCTTCCGGTATCCTGCCCATGATCAACGCGTCTGCGTAATAGGATAATTGCCCTGCTTTTGCATTTATAAAGTGATGTGCGTTTACCACAAAATCTCCCCCTTTTGTTATTGATTTTTTAAGGGAACGCACTTACGAGCGGAATAAAATTCTACCCGCAAGTGGTACAAGTATAGACCTTGATTAATTTTCCGCCAGTACCTCTACCTTGAGGATGAGAATTTTTTTGTTAGGGAAACTTGGCCATCCCGTATCTTCTGATACGCCAGTGTCAATTTCTAACAATTTTTCAAACACTTCCTGCCCTTGCGTGATTGCGCCAAAAACGGCGTAACCCCAGTTTCGACCAGGATCTAAACTTTTATTGTCGGCCAAATTAAAGAAAAACTGGCTGGTGGCACTGTGCGGTGCATATTGTCTGGCCATAGAAATGGAATAATGTTCGTTTTTAAGGCCATTTCCTGACTCGTTGATGATTTCCGGGTATTCTTCAATACTTTCCATTTCCGCCGTATAACCGCCACCTTGCATAACAAAATTATGCTCTAGGCGATGAAACAGGGTGTTGTTGTATCTTTCCGCAACCACATAACTTAAAAAGTTATTAACGGTTATGGGGGCACGCATGCGATCCAGTTCCAGAACAATTTCTCCTAAATTTGTCGTCATTTTGACTTGAGGAAATAAATTGTCTGGTTGGACAAATTCACCTTTAGGTTGCGCAGCTGCGTGAACCCTTAATGTCATTCCAAGGGTGATGGCTATAAATAAAATAAAAGCTGTCTTAAGACTGTTCATTTTCTGCTCTGATTTATCATGTGATAACGTTGATTGTAATTCAGAGCAGAAACTAAAAGCCATATGGTTTTTGTAAATTTATTACTCCTTCACCTTTATTAACACAAATTGGTGTTTCGCCGTTTGTTTATCACGAAAAGTAAAAATAACAGCCATAATTAATTTAGCGGATTCGTTTGTTTCGAATAAAGGCGCAGTCAGTATTCACAAGTGGCCGGGGCAGTTTTTGTTTGGTTATTAATCAAATCTATAACGAATATAAATTATCCTTCTGCTCTGAGGACTGACAAGTGAAAAGGTTTTTCATATGGTAATAAAGACAGCCTCCTTGAAGGTTATAAAACTGTGTTAACGGAACGCTAACGAGAGGAAAAGTTATGTTGACTATCGCATTCGTTAAAGAGTCGCACCCTGATGAACATCGTTGTGCCCTAATGCCTAGTAATATAAAGGCGTACAAGCTGAAGGGCGTCGAAGTTTTGATAGAGAGCGAACTAGGTAAGTCTCTTTATCTTGAAGATATAGATTACCAAGAGGCGGGGGCACTCGTGGCTAAAAACCGTGGGGACTTATTAAACCGGGCTGACATTATCTTTAGCATTCATCCTCTGCCCATAGAAGATGTGAAGCAGCTGGATAACACCACTCTAATTAGTTTTCTTGACCCATTCAACAACCCTGAATATCTGGATCTCTTAAACCAACAAGGAGTTACGAGCCTGAGTATGGAAATGATCCCGCGGATCAGTCGTTGTCAAAAGATGGATGCATTGAGTTCGCAAGCGAGTCTCGCTGGTTATGCCATGGTACTAAAAGGCATGTCTCATTTAAATTCCGTGCTTCCAATGATGATGACACCAGCGGGAACCATTAAACCGGCCAAGGTGTTTGTTATTGGTGCCGGGGTGGCAGGACTGCAGGCCATCGCGACGGCAAAGCGGTTAGGAGCGGCAGTGACGGCTTTCGATACGCGCGCTGAAGTGGCGGAACAAGTTCAGTCCCTTGGTGCTAAGTTCCTAGAAATAGATTTGGGAGAAACGGGTCAGACTGCCCAAGGTTATGCACTGGCACTAACCCCTGAGCAGATGCAAATACAAAAAGAGCAACAGGCTAAGTGTATTGCCGATTCGGACATTGTCATCACCACGGCCCAATTGTTCGGGCGAAAACCTCCCAGATTAATTGACAAGGAGACGGTGAGTCAGATGCGGCCCGGGTCTGTGATTGTTGATATGGCGGCGGAGAGCGGGGGCAATGTTGAAGGCTCAGTAGCGGGTGAGATAGTAGAGTTTGATGGCGTCACCATTGTAGGAACGGGAAATTGGTCTAACGATGTGGCCAAAAATGCCTCGCAAATGTACGCCAATAATCTGTTTAACTTGTTCAGTGAATTTTGTAACGAAGAAACTGGAGAATTCAGTCTGGATTTGACCGATGAAATTCTTGAAAAATCGGTCATTACTCATGGTGGAAAAACAGTTAACGCCATGATCATTCAACATTTACAAAAAGGGGCTCAGTGATCATGAATGCTATCTACCTTTTATTTATTTTAGTGCTGGCCATTTTTGTTGGCTTTGAGTTGATTCGTAAAGTCCCTGCAACCTTACATACACCATTAATGTCAGGTGCAAATGCCATCTCTGGCATTACTGTGATTGGTGCATTGGCACTGGCTGGCGGAGAACACGGGGAGTTAGCGAGTTATTTGGGCGCATTTGCCGTGTTTCTGGCAACAATTAACGTAGTGGGGGGGTATCTGGTTACAGACCGCATGTTGGCCATGTTCAAAAATAAAGAAGGGGCCAACAAATGAATGATATGTCAATTTTTATAAACTTCGTATATGTGATTAGCGCCACCTTATTCATTTTTGGTTTAAAACTGCTAAGCCATCCGTCAACCGCAAGAAAAGGCAATCTGTTATCAGCTTCAGGCATGTTGATCGCAGCGGTTGTGACCTTGCTCGATAATCAAATAATCAATTACGAATATTTGATAGTTGCGATTCTGGCCGGTTCTTTGGTGGGAGCCGTTGCCGCAAAAAAAGTGCAAATGACCTCTATGCCTGAATTGGTTTCATTGTTTAATGGTATTGGTGGTTTGGCGAGTTTGACGGTGGCGTGGGCCACACTGTTAGGCGGCGAAAATCTTTCGGTATTTGTCAGTTCGGTTAGTGCATTGGCATTTTTGATTGGTGGTATTACCTTTTCTGGAAGTGTCGTGGCGTGGGGCAAACTGAGTGAAAGGATCATAGGTCGTCCAGTCGTATTTAAAGGTCAGGTCATTGCTAATTTGTTATTGGTGGCATCGATTTTCGTGGTCATTGTTTTATTGGTCACCGAGCCAAATTCAATACAGTGGCAGGTTACATTGGTTGTTCTGGCATTACTCATGGGCATAATGTTAGTTCTCCCTATCGGTGGCGCTGATATGCCTGTGGTTATTTCATTACTCAATAGTTATTCGGGTCTGGCGGCTTGTGCAGCGGGCTTTGCACTTGAAAATAATCTGCTAATTGTTGCCGGTGCGTTAGTGGGGGCAAGTGGCATCATCTTAACGAGCATCATGTGTAAAGCAATGAATCGTTCACTCACCAATGTATTGACCTCAGGTTTTCAGCCTGTGGTTGAATCGAACATAGAAATTGAAGGCGAAGTGAAACCTCTGTCTGCGGACGATGCGTTTTATGTGTTGGAAGCGGCTCAGTCTGTTTTAGTGATCCCTGGATACGGTATGGCCGTTGCTCAAGCCCAACATGCCTTAAAAGAACTGCAAGGGTTACTGGAACAAAACGGCGCAGAGGTTGCTTATGCGATTCACCCTGTAGCGGGACGCATGCCCGGTCATATGAATGTCTTGTTAGCTGAAGCTGACGTTTCTTATGAACAACTATTTGAAATGGATGAAATTAATCCACGAATAGAAGGGTTTGATGTCGCCATTGTTATTGGCGCGAATGACGTGGTGAATCCTGCGGCAAGGGAAATGAAGGGGAGTCCAATATACGGCATGCCAGTGATTAATGCGGACCTGGCAAAAAATGTATTTGTATTGAAACGGGGTATGGCGACGGGTTTTGCTGGAGTTGACAATCCACTCTTTTTCAAACCGAACACCAGAATGATTTTTGGAGATGCGAAAGAAACCCTAAACAGCATGATAAGGCAGTTTGCGGACTAGTTTGCGACAAGGCGTATTTACACTTTTATTTAGGCCTTTTGAAACATAAAGGCCTTTCCATATAAGAAAATCAATCCGCCATAACTTTCATTAACACTTATCCTGCAAAAAGTATCGATTTATCTATCCTTAATTAAAAGAAATAGTCATTGGAATTTGCCGTGGCGGAATCGATGACTAAGGTTGAATCTTTTCGAGGGATTAATCATGCAAGAGTTGAAAAATACGATAAAACCAGGTGTTGTTGTACAGCAAGACGTGGCGGTTATTTATGACCACGCAAGAGCGAACCAATATGCACTGCCTGCGGTAAATGTTGTTGGCAGCCACTCGGTTAACTCTGTATTGGAAGCGGCCAAGAAAGTTAGCTCACCCGTTATTATTCAACTTTCTAACGGCGGCGCTTCATTTTTCCTTGGTAAGGGAGCGGATCTCGACGGCCAACAAAATGCGATTGAAGGTGCTATTGCAGCCGCAAAATACGTACATGCGGTTGCCGCTTTGTATGAAGTTCCGGTGATGTTGCATACTGATCATGCTGCGAAAAAATTACTGCCTTGGATAGATGGATTATTAGATGCGGGCGAAGCGTTTTATGCGGAGACAGGTAAACCTCTGTTTAGCTCACACATGATTGATTTATCTGAAGAACCTTTGGAAGAAAACGTAGAGATTTGCGCCAGCTATTTAAAGAGAATGGCAAAGATCGGAATGACGTTGGAGATAGAATTGGGCTGCACAGGTGGCGAAGAAGACGGTGTGGATAATACCAACATGGACAGTTCCGCACTTTACACCCAGCCAGAAGACGTCGCTTATGCGTACGAAACACTGTCGAAAATTAGCCCTAACTTTATTATTGCGGCATCGTTTGGCAATGTGCATGGCGTTTATAAACCGGGCAATGTTGTATTAACCCCTGAAATCCTCAAAAACTCACAAGAATACGTATCTGAGAAATTTGATTTACCACATAACAGTCTAAATTTCGTTTTTCATGGAGGATCGGGATCCGAACCAGAAAAGATCAAACAGGCCATCGAGTATGGTGTGATCAAAATGAATATTGATACCGATACGCAATGGGCAACATGGAATGGTGTGTTGTCTTATTATCAAGAAAAAAAGGACTATTTACACGGCCAGATCGGAAACCCAGACGGGGACGATAAACCCAATAAAAAACACTATGATCCGAGAGTTTGGTTACGCAAAGGAGAGATGTCGATGGCTGCGCGTTTAGTGCAGTGTTTCGAAGATTTGAACTGCATTAATCGATACGGTTAAAGCCGTAACGTTTTATTGTCTTTATAGGCTGTAGCTAAATCTGTACTTAATAAGAAGGATAAAATTACAACCTTTTCATGCAGGTACAGTTTTACAATTGTGAATGAAAATTGAACTGTAACGAGAAAAATACGTCTGGTACAATCAGCCAATTATTAATCAATGGAATGTTCAATAATTATACGGTTTACTTTTGATCAATGATCCTTTAGTGTCGACGTTCGCTACTAAAAGATGTACAAAAAATAATAATAATAAAAGCTCGTTTCTATGCAGTTTGATGGTGTTGACGTAACAAGATTTAAATATCTTATGTGGACTTTGGTCTCCCGTGCGGGCGATCCCAAAATGTCATCACTGGTTCAACACACTGCTAAAAAAGCCTCATTTGAAGAACGCATGGCGATAGTTAAGGGTATTAACTATATCGCAGAACCGTGTGTCCGTGTATTAGACTTTCGTATGTATTTTTATGAGCTATGTCAGGCGCATGAATTTGAAGGCATTCAACATTTTATGGATGGTGAGTCCATTCAAATATTCAACGCATTGATCGAGAAAACGGGTGGCAAGTATACGCTCGGCGTATATGACGAATTAAATAACTACGCTAAGAAAAAGGCCGCAGAATTCCAGCAGACTCAATCCCATGTCAGAGTCAAAATTGATCCTAAGTTTATACCGTTAAATCGTTATGATGATTTTCAATTGCGACAGCACAGTGCCAGCCACGATGTCAGTAAGCACGATGTACCAAAAGAGTTATTAATTCGAAGCATTGAGCAAAGAGTGTTTGAAGAGCACTATATTAATAACTCCGCTGGACTTAGCCATTTACTGGCGGGTCCCAGTTTAAATTATCGACCACTTACCGAATTTATTACCGATTCAAACCAGGAACTCTGGCAATACCTGCAAATGGAGCAAGACTTTGGCTTAATTCACGCCATTATCCACAAACCAGAGATTAAGGCTGTTTTGGCGCAAAGTCAGGCGGTGAGCAAATATTACTTAGTGAAAAAGCTCAATGTGAATGATCAACTGGACTTTGCCATGGTTGAGTTTTCTACCATGCCCGCTATTTGTCATTCAGATCCCGAATTGTTTGCTTGTTTGCAACTAGATGACGTGAAATTACTGAGATTGGATATCTTAAACATCGAAGCCTCCGATTTGATCAAACGACCGTCTTTGTTGCGATCAAAAAATAATGTCAGGTTGCAAAGTATTAATGCGGAGCCAAGCGAGCAAATTAAGAAGTTGGCGGAAAGTGGCCAGAAGCTGATCACCATAACGGATGAGTCAAACGTACTGCATGAACTTAAACTGCTCTCTCCACATGTGGAAAAGAGTGCGAACCCTGACGCGCTTCCCAATTCGTTAGTGCAATATTTAGTGAGACCTAGGCAAAGGCCAACTAAATTGTATCAGGCTGTGCTGAATAGTCAGGAATACCGCAAAGAAGATAGATTTGCCTGTAATACGACGTGCATATTAATCAAGAAAAAAAGTAAAAAGGCTTACTTAGGTCGCACCATTAATATGTCAACAAAAGGATTGGCCGTTAAGTTTGATGAAAACGTAGAGCTCAATGCTCACGATGAAGTTTTTATAAATTTACCAAGTGTTAATAAACGTATGTCTGCTCAGGTGAAAAACCAGCCGTACAGCGTTATCAGTAATGAGCATAACCAGGTTAGATTGAAAATTTCGGGTAGCGCAGATCAAAGACAGGGCGAAAAATTGATGGTTCGCTTTTTAGCTAAGTTTCATTCGCAGCTAAAAACTAGTGGCAAAACAGAGAGTTTGGTTGGCCTTACGCAATCATTACGGTCATTAACCGCCTCTTGCCATCAATCTATACCTTTTAGTTACGTTATCGATAAACGTTCCAGTTTTATCGAGTTCATAAGTACAAATGTACATAGTCAGATCTCAAACTTAATAGAGTCCAAACAGAAAAATGATGTGGCGAGATTGGTAGCAAGTGATGCATTTGTTGACTATATCAAGCACTTATATATAAAGATGATGGAGTCACAGGGCGAAGTTTATGGTTATGTGCTCTTATTGCCTCGTTATAAAGAGAAAAGCGGTAAAGAGCATTCATTCTGGTTGCAAGACTTGGTTGAGCTTGCTGAAAAACAGACGGGTTACGAGTTCATCAGTAAGTTACAAGGAGTGGCGGAGCCGTCCGTCTTGGCCATTCGACTATGCAAACCGAAAAAGTTAAGTGATCGTTATTTTGCCGACGAGTTGAATCATCTTAATTGTATAGATCCTATTGCTTCTGACAGCATCCCAGATTCTGAATCTGACATAGTGGCTTTTGGCGAGATAAAAGAAATTTCAGATTTGTTTATTTCGTTTAACAAACAAAAAGAGGACGTCATAATGATTGACGCCCCGGTCACCTAGTTTTCTTAGCGGCTTAAAGCACCTTTAAACTCTCCGTCGTTTAATGTGATACCGAGTAATTTAGTTGCCATCTTATTCAGATGAGACTCGATATCATCATTGCCCATTTTTAACGGACCTTCCTGGTTTATTGTGGTTTGATACGTTTTTTTCCAGCTATAACCATTTTCACCTGTGATCATCACCTGCCATTCCATCATAGATTCTGCCGTAAATTGCATGGTTTGCTGATCAATAAAACTACCGTAACTTAACAAATTGAAGTCTAGGTTTAGGCGACCATTTTGGTTGATGGTGATGGAGTCGTTGAGCCACTTTTGCAGCTTGTTTGATAATTGCGGATCGGATGGGCTTTCCACACCGTTAATGACAGATAAAGATTTGTTTGCTCGCTTGTCCTTCAAGTTTAAGCTTTTCACACTCATCATGCTGGTCTTCGCCGAAGGTGCTGATATGTTCAATACAGGTGCGGTTGGGGTTGAGCTACAACCCGCTAACGTACCCAAAGCAAGGGTTAAAACAAGTAGAGAAGGAGTGGTCAGTTTAGGCATCTTTTATCGTCTCTTATTACAGTGGTAAATGACAAATTTATTATTTTGATTGTGTAACTTAAAGCCACCGAAACTTTTTTTCAATTGGCTTTGATAAGGTAAATGTCGATTAGCAACCACAAACAACTCACCTCCCGATCTTAATACTCGCTGGGCATCACTGAACATTTGCTTGGCAATGTGCTCTGTTATTGTATTTTGCTGATGAAACGGCGGATTACACAGTATGATATCAACTGAATTTGAATCGATAGTTGATAAGCAGTCATCCTGAATAAACTCACATGATTTAAGCTGAGTCGGGTGATTGTCTTTTACATTTAGTCGAGCGGACTCTACCGCCATAAAAGACTCGTCACAAAACATGAGGTTTATCTGTGAATTAAGATCCTTACTGTTGGTAAGCGCACACAAACCTAAAAGGCCATTACCGCAACCTAAATCCAGGACTTTTTGACCGTCTTTAAATTCAGGTAAGTTATCCGCAAGAAATCGGCCGCCTATGTCGACTTGTTCTTTACTAAACACATTGGCATGGGCTTTTAATGTCAGCTTCCTTTCGTGCCAATTCAAACAGACGGGGTATTTGTTTTCGTTTTCTTTTTGCTCATTATGAGTCGCAAAAATAAGCCGACTTTTCTTCTTCGCCAAACTGGTGGAGACATTATCTAAATACCGTTCAAATAACTTAAGCACTTTTTTTGTTACCATTGTTGTTTTTCCTGCGGCAACGACATTGACTGGCTTAGGTAAAATGGCGATTTGTTGTAATTGAAACTCCAGATAACCCAGATTTTTAGTGAGTTTTAATACAATCGTTTGGCAGTCTGGCCAAGTTTCAAGACTGTTAATTATATCTGGTACTGTTATTTGATTTTCTTCGCTATTTTGTAATATCGCTCGACGGGATACTTCAGAATCGGTTAATACCGTAGGAGAAAATTGATTTAAACCTATGGAAAGCGCGCCAAATTGATCGTTTAAGATCAATAGCGAGTCGGTGTTATCAAGGTTTTCAATACAATGTTCAACCATGAGCTCATCGGCACTGTCCCAAGCTTGCAACGATTTATCGTGTTGATTTTTGGGGTAACGATGAAGAGTGAATTCACCTGAAGTGGCTGACCAATGGCTATTCATTATTGAGACGACTCTGAAATGGCTTTAAGTTAATATAATGAATATTGTCCCATTGAGCGCGCGGTAAGTAAATTTGCAACACGATTTATTTGGCATTGATACATCAAAGCAATCAAATATTGAAAGGGATAAGGAGCCTGCTATACCTGAATCAATGCAGGCATTCATTGATTATCGTCTGGATTTTCTTTCTGAAAAACAGCAATCGCAGCTCATTCCCTACCTAAAAGAGTCGATTGTCTGGAGCCAACCTGAGTTATATGTTTTTGGTAAATGGCATCGGGTTCCTCGTCAGCAAGCCTGGCTAGGGGATGAAGGTTTAACGTATCAATACAGTGGCCAGTCTTTTGACACACCAGGCTGGGATAAACCCATGTTCTGGTTAAAGCAAAAAATTGAACATGTCAGTGGTTTTCGTTTTAATTCGGCATTATTAAACCGGTATCGCGATGGCGAGGATAAAATGGGCTGGCATGCCGACGATGAACCTGAGTTAGGAGTCGACCCGGCCGTAGCGATTGTTAGTTTAGGTGAAGCCAGAGACATCCAGTTTCGTTTTGGTAAAAAAGGGCACGCTACTAGCTTGAGCCTTGAATCCGGCAGTCTATTGATCATGAAACCGGGCATGCAAGACAAATTGCAACATCAGATCCCCATTCGTAAGAATGTAAAAGGGGAACGTGTTAGTCTGACATTTAGATATTTGATCACGTAAACTAGGGCAAGAATATTTTAGAGAGCATACAGATGAGTATTAAAGAAGTTATCACTCAGAAACTTGAACAGACATTTTCTCCAGCATTTTTGGAAGTGGAAAATGAAAGTCATAATCACAATGTACCTGATGGCAGTGAATCGCATTTCAAAGTAACTGTGGTATCTGGTGAATTCGAGGGCAAACGTTTATTGCAAAGGCACAGAGCCATTAATACATGTTTAGCGGATGAGCTAGCGAATCACATTCATGCGTTAGCAATTCATACTTATACGGAATCTGAGTGGCAAGAGACTGGAATGAGCCCTGATTCTCCGAATTGCATGGGTGGCAGTAAAAAAGGTTAGTGATAGTCGGTGCCATAAGTTATTTATGGCACCCAGACTACTTTTCTAATTTATCAAGATTTACGCTTTGTTAAATCGACGAGCAAATCGTTGAATTTGTACGCCATTACAATAGATTGACTTCGCCTTGTAACCCTGTTGTTGTAATACGAACTGGAACCCTTGTTCCGCCGCCAAGGTGCATAATAATGTCGCGTCGTTGTTATCGACTGCTTTAAATTGGTACTCCACTTTCGCCGTTTTAACAGGCTGTTCTACGCTTGAAACTTGTTTTTGATATTTCTTTGAAAATCGGCTGATGTTCTCTCCGTTACATGTGGTGGTATAAAACTCAGAAGCAGAATAACGATTTGATTTTGCTGCCAATGCCTTCGCCGCTTCCAAACCTTCACTTGCTGCCGTCAGGCATAAGGTGGTTGCTTCAGACTCATTTACACCTACGAACTTATAGTTTTTTGTAAACGCCTGTGCTTGTGAACTAAGTAATAATAATGAACCGGTTAATAATAAAGATTTCATAAGTAGTCTCCGATGTGTCTGTATTTCAATTAATAAAACTAAAGTTGATTAAAGTAAAAGCTCTAATTTAGAGTTATTATACTAATTGTTTTATTCTTGTAAATGAATTTTTGTAATTAAATTACAGGATGTGATTGTTTAAGTAATTTTTAGGTGTGTTTTTGTAATTAAATTACGCCACGCCACTTCACATCACAGTGTCGGAGATTTTGATTTAAGAAGCGTTCGTATTGAAAGAAATTTAGAGAAGTGCATTTTAAATGCGTATTAATAGTTGGCGTCATTCCGCCATGGTGTTAGACGGAATCCAGATAAAGTTGCTCTATATTTTTCCCAATGTCCCTTTCAGTGAAGTTTATTTCGGCTAACGCCGACCATACTTTTCTCAACAGCTAGAAAAGTAGGCAAAAGAGCCGCCCCTTGCCAATATCTTCTTCTAATATTTCAATTTGTTTTATCATCAAAGACGGGATGAAAGTTCGTCCCTGAACAACATCCCTTATTCGGCTTCCTACCTCATACTTTGGAAAACAAATAGGAATATTAGAGATATTGGATGGGGAAAGTGCCGTCTGAACTTGCATTGTCTTATGGCGGCTCTGAGCGATCTACGGACGCACAGGTTAACTAACTTTACAAGTTATGTTACCTTTTGAAATCTATAACAAAAGCTTTATAAACTTTCCTTATATGAAAATAGTTACCAAAAAGTTTGTTTTGACACCTCAATTATATACACAAACCCTTAGAGACTATGCTCTCAATAATTACAGGGTTTTGTTCGGCTTTCTAATATTTTTAGTTCTAGCTATATTTGGTACAGGCGTTTGGGGTTATATTGCACTCGGTGCTATTGACTTGTACCTAGCTTGGCTACCTTTTCAAATTGTCCTTCTAATTTTTATTGCATTTCCTTTGCTCATAAATCCTTTAATAGTCACCAAATCAAAATTGAACACGAATGACTTCATTGAAATGAATTATGAATTTGACGGTGAAAAATTTACGCAGCTAAAATGTGATGGAAGCAGCTCTACTAGACCTTATAAGTCCATAACAAAAACCTATTTTGGAAGAGAGTACGTAATCCTATTTGAAAACATGGCCTCAATATACTTATTGCCTGCGTCGGCATTCGAAAAGTTATCAGAATTTGAGGAAGTGAAAAACGCGCTTCAAAACGTTAGCTCTTGATATTATGCCGCAGAGCCACTGTGAGGTTTGGGCTAAGTTCCAAGTTAAAGAGCACCAGCGGCTGCTCATGGCACGTTTGAGTTATCAATAATAAGGAGAATAAAATTATGGGATATATTATTGCGATCTTTTTTTTGCCATTTGGTATTTACACATTAAGTGGCGATTTCTCTTCTATCAAAGGTTGGGCTTTACTAGTAATAGGAATATTTAGTCTGGCACTAGCCATAAACGGTTCTAGTAAAGAACAAACTGGTAAAGGGGATGGATATAGGAGTGGCACCGCAGATTACACAAATGGAGGTGACTCCGGTGGTGGTGACTAGAAATGGTCGAAACTTAACTTCTGCTCTTGGCACTTTTGCGAAGCTCAGCAACGAGCGCTCAATAGACGCGCACATCAAATATTTTTGCTAGTACAAAAGGTGTATTAGTTTATAGTACCGATACTTCAAAAATAATCTGAGGGATGCAGATGAATCTAGCACAGATAAATCCGGCTTGGCCTAAT
>Ga0213830_1000254_pt1 | contig 56098 bp, 55 predicted proteins | sample SWATP11_FD_161661 | JGI IMG/M metagenome (GOLD analysis project Ga0213830, IMG submission 161661) | Coastal seawater microbial communities from Marineland, Florida, United States - SWA TP1 #1 | ecosystem: Environmental > Aquatic > Marine > Coastal | place: USA: Florida | collected 2016-08-06 | reverse complement strand
CGCTCGACTTGCATGTGTTAGGCCTGCCGCCAGCGTTCAATCTGAGCCATGATCAAACTCTTCAATTTAAGATTTTGTCGGCTCAATGAATACTGACTTCAAACTACGTATGTAATTTAAAGCTATTATCGTTCCAACAGAACGATAATGAATTGACTGTGCCAAATAACCCCTCTCTATAAAGAAAGTAATTATTTGTATTGGTCACTTCGTTTCATTGAAACCTAATTTGAAGCCTAAGCTTCTAATTGGATTATCATCAACGAGTGCCCACACAGATTGATAGGTCTATATTTTTAAAGAGCTTTTTCTAACAACCAGAGCATTTAGCGCCTCGTCGTTAGGGGTGCGTATCTTACGCTTCCCATTTTGAGAGTCAAGCGTTTTTTTAAAACTTTCTTTTCTCTCTTTCCAACTCGGTGTGTGATGTTCGTCTCACTCCGTGTCGATGAGGCGGCATTATAGGGAGGTCTGAGAGGAAGACAAGTGTTTTTTCTAAATTAATTTCCGTTTGGTTAAAAACAAATCAAAACCCTGAAAATAGAATAAAATTTCAACATTTGAGTCATGTCACACCAATACGTTGGAAAAACAACAACCATATACGTAAGATCCATGTGTCTATTTTGTTAACGATAGACCTAATTTTTCTTAAACCTAAAAGTTGTATTCCAATATGAGTTCAAACAAATCGACCTTAATGATTGTCGCCTTAGCTGTTTTGGGCGGAATCATCTTTTCGCAGGTAGCGATCTCTCCTGCTTTAAGCTTTGTTCTGGGTGTTTTTGCTTCCGCTTTCATTCTTAAACTTTCTAACACCGATATTGAGCAAGACCATTCAAACGATCCATCAACAAAAACACTTTATGTAGGTAACTTGCCATATAAGGCAAATGAATCACACGTGAAAGAGCTGTTTGCTAAACACGGCGAAGTTTTTGCTGTGCGCTTAATGAAAGATAAGCGCACTGGTAAAAGAAGAGGCTTTGGTTTTGTCGTAATGGCCGCGGTTGATGCGCAACCTGCTATCGAAGCACTCAATGAAAAGGATTATATGCAGCGTACTCTTAAGGTGCGCATCGCTAACGATCCAAAATCTCAAGCGGATAATACTGAACAGAGCTAAAACCAAGTTCATGTAGTGTAATATTCAATGCTCCCTCTTCCCAAGGGGGAGCACTTGAGAAAATCTCTTTTGTTCCACATCTACTCAACTGTGTATTTACTCTATCCGCTAGCAAGTCTGCCACTCGACGAGCAATCGCCTCACCCGAATCCACCAGTGCCACATTACTAGAAAGTACCTGCTGTATTTCTTGCTTTATAAGAGGGAAGTGAGTGCAGCCCAATACAGCCACATCTATTTTATTGTCGATAGGCGTCAAGATCTGCTTCAACTCGACTAGATCGATAGGTTTTCCTCTTAACTTTTCTTCCGCCATATCAACGAGGCGCGTAGAGCCAAGTAGCTCAACTTGTTTGCTTTGAGAAAAGTCACGGATCAAGTCATGTGTATAGGGGCGTGTTATTGTCGCAGGGGTAGCAATTAACCCTAGCGCTTTATTCGCCAGATTTGAAGCGGGCTTAATAGCAGGTACAACACCAACAACGGGAATTGATAGTTTGCTTCGCAAAGTTGGCAGGACAATCGTACTTGCGGTATTACAGGCGATAACAACTAAATCTATCAGGTGCTGTTCCACTAGCGAAGAAACCAAGGCATCAACACGTGCGACAAGAGTTTCATGTTCCAACTCACCATATGGGTAAGCTGCATTATCAAAGATATAGAGATAATCAAGCTGAGGAAGTTTTGCCTGTATCTCCTTATAAACAGAAAGACCACCGACACCAGAATCAAAGATTAAGATTTTTGCTTGTTGCTGAGACACTTGTTTTGCTCATTGTTTTACGACTTGGCAATGATACTCGCTGTGGTTATTTTGGCAAACTTTGCGCTTGATAACGTTGATGAGTAAAGCGCTCTCCTTGCTCTTGATGAGTCAGCTTTAGCTCAATCTTGCCTTGATAGCTTCGAGTCTCGGTCACCAAGGTATGAAACTCACCATCTTCACCGCATGGATCTACCCCACTTGGTAAGCTATCGAGGAAGGGTTGGCTATACCACTGTCCACAATAATTAGGGGAAAGAGCCTTACCATCAGTTGTCACAACTAAGGTTTTGATACCACGCTGAAGGATCTCTTGTGCTAACTCTTCGCTGCGCTGCCCTAGTAGAGGAAAAACACAATCCCATCCAGCTGGCTCTATATAGCTGCGTCGATACGCTTCTATACCATTGCAGAACATATCGCCAAAAGCGACGGCATCAATCACAAGGCCACTTTTTTTAAGTGTGTTAATGATAGAAGATTGATAAATCTCATTGGCCGGAAAGGTCTCTGGGAGTTCTATCTTAATTAAGGGAAGACCCAATAACTCCGCTTGCATATCGAGGACATCAAGAGGCGTTGCCTGAAACGGCACTTCGTCTTTAACATAAGTCGTGTATAGACCCACCACTTGATATTCTTTGCTTTCAATCAGTCTTTCTAAAGTCAGGGTGGAATCTTTGCCACTCGACCAGCTAATAATGACGTTTTTTTTCATAGCTTATATATAGGTAAGTAAAAACCGCCCGGAGGCGGTTTAAATGAGTTAGAACTGGTAAGTAAGATTGGCAAAGAATCTACGCTCTGGGGCATTGTACCCTTTTGTTGTTTGATATTTTTCATCAGTCAGGTTATCGACACGGCCTCGTACCACCAACTCTGGTGAGATCCAATAACCAACAGACACATCCCACAAGCTAACTGAAGGAAGAATGTTGTCTGCAACATAAGTTTCGTTTGGGTTGCCTAAACGTTCACCAGTGTAAGTGTATGTAAGATTGAAATCGAATGCTTCATAGGATGCATCTAGCAACCATTTGTAGTTCTGGTCTGCACGCTTAGCAAGCTTATTGCCTTTAGAGTCTTTATGATCTTTAAACTCTGCGATAACTGTGTGATGGATAAATGCAGTATCAAACTGAGCGGTAACCTCTACCCCTTTAAGTTGGGCATCGACATTCAATGGATACCATGGTGAACCTTGATACCAAATAATTAGATTGTCGACCTCATTGTCATAGGCTGTCACTTCAAGCTCAAACAATTCAAAATTGCCCGTATAGCCAATCTCTCTATTTTGAGCTTCTTCAGGTTGTAGATCTGCATTGTTTGTCAAATCGGAGTAACTTGGAGCCTTAAATGCTGTTCCAGCCGTTGCCCGCACTGAGTGGTTGTCATTGATATTGTAGCGAGCACCTAATGACCAAGTTGTATAGTTATCATAAGTATCATGCTTATCATTACGTACACTACCTGATAATTGTACCGCTCCAAATCGAGCGTCCGCAGATGCATAAACACCTGTAGTATTACGTGACTCTCCCGCTAATTTATCCGCAAAACCGTAAGAAAGCGCACCGTCATTTAGCTTTTCGCGACGCCAATCTGCTCCAGCTCCCAACGCAATATCTTCATTGAGTTGATAAAGGTTGAGGAATTGAAGTGTAGTCAGGTCAATCTCTTTCTTTGTTCCTGCTTTATCTTTACCTTGGGCTTGTGAGTAATCTAGATTCTCAATCGCTTGCTGGTTTGCTCGGAAGACTGAGTTGAGCGCATTGTGTTGGTACTCAAGTTCAGCGGTTGCACTGAGGTTTTCTGAGTATCCAAATTTCTTACCGCCAGAGTCGTATTCAGTTAAGCTATCAAACCAGCGAAGTGAAGCAGAACCGGTCAGTTTTTCAGTGATTGGTTGCGAGTAAGATGCAAATAAGTTTTTGCTCTCATAGCCATAATTTAGACCCGTTGCAGGGTCTTTGATGTCATAACCTTCTGTCTCTTCAAAGCCACCCGCGAGTTTCAGTACACCACCATTACTTAGCTGCGCAGTATTAGAGAAGTTTGCTTCTTTTTGAGCATCGCTACCAGCACCAAGTGAGATATAAGTAGACTCGCCATCATTGCCAGATGCAGTGATTACATTAATAACACCAGCAACAGCATCAGAACCATACAATGCACCTCCTGGGCCGCGTATCACTTCCACGCGCTCAATAGTCCCCACTGGAATATGATTAAATTTGATTCCACCAGCAGCGGTGTCGATGCGGACACCATCAACTAGAAATAGGACTTGGTCACTATTGTAGCCACGCATAAATACAGAAGCACTGTGACCACGACCACCTGTTTGACTAACTTCAACCCCCGGAACACGCTTAAGAACGTCAACCAGTGATTTTGCTTGAATGTCATCAATTTCTTGTTTGGTAATGACCGTTGTTGAAGCAATAACCTCTTGTAAAGGCTGCTCAAAACGGTTTGCGGTTACTACCACAGTTTCATCTGCAGATGCTTGTTGGGCATAAGAAAGGGAGGCGTGTGGAAGTAGCGATGCCACGGCAATCGCTAGAATAGATCGGTTCATTATTTATAATCCTAAATCGCGTAAGTCCTACCGAGCATGGAGCGCTTGCTTCCAGTACCACTGCTCAGCCGCTGGCAGGTGTTCGGACTTAAGAGCATGGCATTGCCACCTAATCACTCGACTTCCCACATAGTCCACTATGCAGTGTCATTTGAGTTTTCGTTCTCTTTTACCGCTGCGCGTCAGTTCTGGATTCACACCAGATTCCCTTTTCAGCCATCTATACATCTAGACAGCACCAGCTTGGCGACGATGGTATTAAGCAATCGGTAATTTGTCCAGCGCATATTCGCAATTTGTATCTTTTTTAGATAGTTAACCGGGCGACTTAGTCGTGATTTACACACTATCTTTAAAGCATTGGTGGGACAAGACTGGACATAGCGCTGAGATTGAATAAAATCTGCGCTCTCAAATTAAATACAACCTCGACAGGTACCAACCTAAGGTAATAATCATGGCGACTCTTGATGTAAACCCGCAACGCTACCAAGAACAACTGACTGAGAAGATCGACCGTCTCAATGAGATGTTCGCGCCTTATGATGTACCTGAGTTGGAAGTATTTGAATCACCAGAACAACACTACCGTATGCGTGCAGAGTTTCGTGTTTGGCATGAAGGTGACGATCTTTACTACATCATGTTCAATCAAGAAACACGTGAGAAGTACCGCGTTGACCAATTTCCTGCTGCAAGCCGTTTGATTAACGACTTAATGCCATTACTTGTTGATGCAATGAAAGACAACGACTCACTGCGTCGCAAGCTATTCCAAGTCGATTTCCTTTCTACGCTAAGCGGAGAAATCTTAGTTTCGCTGCTTTACCACCGTCAGCTTGATGATGAATGGACTGAAAACGCCAAAGCACTAAAACAACGCTTAAATGATGAAGGTTTTAACCTTAATATCATCGGTCGTGCACGTAAGATGAAGATTGTTCTCGATCGTGACTACGTGATTGAGAAGCTAGACGTCAACGGCAAACCATACATTTACCAGCAAGTAGAAAATAGCTTTACCCAACCAAACGGTAAGGTAGCAGAAAAGATGCTTGAATGGGCTGTTGACTGTACTCAAGACAGCAATGGCGATCTACTAGAGCTTTATTGTGGTAACGGCAACTTCTCGCTGGCTTTAGCACAGAACTTTGAGCGCGTACTGGCAACCGAGCTTGCTAAGCCATCTGTAGTATCAGCGCAGTACAATATCGCCGCCAACAAGATTGATAATGTACAGATCCTACGTCTTTCGGCAGAAGAGTTCACCGAAGCTATCGAAGGTAAGCGTGAGTTCCGCCGCTTAAAAGATGCGGGTGTCGATCTACAAAGCTACAACTGCAATACCATTTTCGTTGATCCACCGCGTGCGGGTATGGATATTGATACTTGTAAGATGGTGCAAGGCTACGAGCGTATTATGTACATCTCATGCAACCCAGAGACACTAAAAGAAAACTTAGATGTCCTTTGCGAGACACATAAAATCACGCGCTTTGCCCTATTTGATCAGTTCCCATATACCCACCATATGGAAGCGGGCGTGCTGCTAGAACGCAAAGCATAATTACACACGACACCAATAAAAAAACGAGCCAGCGGGCTCGTTTTTAGTATCTATAAAAATAGCTGATTGATATTAAGATTCAGCTTTCGCTTTCGACGGTGCAGTCAAAAAGCCCAACTTCTTCGCTACCCAAAGCAGCAAACCAAGGGTAATAAAGATTGCTAGCATGTTAGAGCCAGAGTCTGGGTACTGAGCTTTAACAAATGCCGAGTGACCAAAGGCGCCAACGAAGAAACACGCTAGACCTACTAACGGAATATCTTCAGACACTGGGTGACTTAAGTACTCTCGGTAAAGCGCCTGTACTGACAGAACAAGCGCAATCAGTGGAAAAATTGAGAAAGAGACATCACTCATGGTTAGCCATGACAACATAGCGTCACCACACATACCCGCAATCAGTGCCAGTACCAGTGTTTTCTTCTCAGAACCACGATTAACTTGGTTTGTTTCATTCGACATTAATCTATCCCACCTTTTAATCGGTTACGTTCACGTTCTTTGCGATACCAGAAAGCCCCTTTGGCTACCATTCGCAACTGCATAATTAGACGCTCAGCGAGTTCATCGCGTTCACGTCGATTTAAATCTAGAGCTTCCGCACCTGAGCTAAATACTAGCGTGACCGATGCTTCTGCTTGAACAAAAGCTTCATCACGATCCATACCTGTACTGATCAGGTACTCTGTCATCTCAGCGACGAAGTGTTGCATCTCACGAGCTACGGCAGTACGAAAGTCAAACGAGGTGCCCGAACGTTCACGTAATAATAGTCGGAAAACGTTGGGGCTGCTTTCGATAAATTCCATAAAGGTCTCTACCGAAGTGCGAATTACACTGCCCTCTTTGACGATACGCTGGCGAGCTTGGCGCATAAGTTGGCGCAGTAGCAAGCCCCCTTCGTCAACCATGGTCAACCCAAGCTCATCCATATCTTTAAAGTGGCGATAAAACGAAGTTGGAGCGATGCCCGCTTCTCGCGCTACTTCACGTAAACTCAGGTTGGAGAAACTTCGATCAGCACTAAGCTGACTGAATGCAGCGTCAATCAAAGAGCGACGTGTTTTCTCTTTCTGCTGAGCACGGATTCCCATGGATTTCATAGTTATTGTTCTATTTTTCTAACTTCGATAGCCACTAATATACAACGATTGACCTAAGGAGATAAGCCAAAATCTTTCGCATTGTTGACCAAGTGGCAATTAAACCGAGTTGAATTGAGAATTCAATCTTTTCCACCCCAATAAGAGACATACAACATACCCTTTAATCTATTTGCTTGAATCTGCGTGATCTCGCCGACTGTCTAGTATGCTTTAGGTGTACGCTGTAGCGGAATCGGTTAAAATCTCGCTAAAGCAATGTTAAGACTCTATAACAAGGAAGAAACTATGGCCCAGAGCAACCACTTTGATGTAATCGTTATTGGTAGTGGCCCCGGTGGTGAAGGGGCAGCGATGGGATTAACCAAAGCGGGCTTAAATGTTGCCATTGTTGAAAAGGAAAGCAGTGTTGGTGGTGGCTGTACTCACTGGGGGACGATTCCTTCAAAAGCTTTACGTCATGCTGTCAGCCGAATTATCGAATTCAACAACAACCCTCTGTTTTGCCACAATAACACCAGCCTACATTCAACCTTTTCCAACATTCTCGGTCATGCCAAGTCAGTAATTGATAAGCAGACACGACTTCGCCAAGGTTTCTATGATCGCAACCAGTGCTCGTTGATTTTTGGTACTGCTCGCTTTATCGATAAATATACCATTGCCGTGATGCAAAGCGATGGCACAGAAGAGACCTACAGCGCCGACCGTTTTGTTATCGCGACGGGTTCTCGCCCTTACCAACCAGACAATGTCGACTTTATGCACGAGCGTATCTACGACAGCGACTCAATTCTGAGCCTTAAACACGACCCGCGCCACATCATCATTTACGGTGCAGGGGTTATCGGATGTGAGTACGCCTCTATCTTCCGTGGTTTAGGAGTGAAGACCGATCTAATCAATACCCGAGATCGCCTGCTCGCTTTCTTAGACAATGAGGTGTCGGACGCCTTGTCTTACCACTTCTGGAACAGTGGCGTTGTGATCCGCAACGATGAAACGTTTGAGAAAATTGAAGGTACGGATGATGGCGTCATTGTTCACCTAGAATCGGGCAAGAAAATGCGTGCCGACTGTATCCTTTACGCGAATGGACGCACAGGTAACACAGACAAGCTCAACCTAACTGCGCTTGGGTTAGAAGCGGATTCGCGTGGACAGCTAAAAGTAGATGGCAACTATCAAACCGAAGTTGAACATGTTTATGCTGTCGGTGACGTGATTGGCTACCCAAGCCTAGCAAGTGCCGCTTATGACCAAGGGCGCTTTGTTGCTCAGGCCATCACCAAAGGCAAAGCGGACGGCAATCTTATTGAAGATATTCCAACTGGCATCTACACCATTCCAGAGATCAGCTCTGTGGGTAAAACAGAGCAAGAGCTAACCGCGGCGAAAGTGCCGTATGAAGTTGGACGTTCTTCTTTCAAACACTTAGCTCGCGCCCAGATCGCAGGTAAAGATATTGGTAGCTTGAAGATTCTCTTCCACCGCGAAACAAAAGAGATCCTTGGTATTCATTGTTTTGGTGAGCGCGCGGCGGAAATCATCCACATCGGCCAAGCCATCATGGAACAGAAAGGGGAAGCGAATACCATCGAGTATTTCGTCAACACCACTTTCAACTACCCAACTATGGCAGAGGCTTATCGCGTAGCAGCACTTAATGGGCTTAACCGTTTGTTTTAATTAAGCCACCAGCTAAATATAAAAAAGCCGCAACGCAATTTAGTTGCGGCTTTTTAGTTTGCTAAATTATTGATTCAGGTAAGTGGCATGAAACTCAAGGTGCTGATCGATAAAACTCGAAATGAAGTAGTAACTGTGGTCGTAACCTGACTGCATTCTCACCTCCACATCAGAGTCATGGGTTTGCGCAGCCGCAACCAAGGCTTGTGGTTTTAGTTGCTCAACCAAAAAGCTATCTGCATCTCCTTGGTCAACAAGAATCGGCAGCCTTGCTTGGGCCCGCTTTAACAACTCACAGGCATCATATTCTTTCCAAGATTCAAAATCATTACCGAGGTAAGCATGGAAAGCTTTCTGCCCCCAAGGGCATTGCATTGGATTAGTGATCGGACTAAAGGCAGAAATTGAGCGGTACTGCTGAGAGTTTTTTAGCCCTATAGTCAACGCGCCATGTCCGCCCATACTATGCCCTGCAATAGACTTAATCGACGAAACTGGGAAGTTCGCTTCAATCAAAGATGGCAGCTCTTGGGTGACATAGTCATACATATGATAGTGACGAGACCAAGGCTCTTGGGTTGCATTAAGATAAAAACCCGCCCCCAGTCCTAGATCGTAACCTTCATCATCTGCAACCTCTTCACCTCTAGGGCTAGTGTCTGGTGCTACGATGGCAATGCCTAATTCAGCAGCCCGGCGAAACGCCCCTGCCTTTTGCATAAAGTTTTCGTCGGTACAGGTTAAGCCTGATAACCAGTAAAGCACAGGCACAGGTTTGGCTTTAATCGCGTTAGGTGGCAAAAAGATTGCGAAACGCATGTTGCAGTTTAGAACGTTAGAATCATGCGTGTACTGTTTGTGCCAACCACCAAATACTTTGGCTTGGCTTACATTTTCAATGGTCATAACCACCCCAGATTAAAAATTCAAAAGACAACAACGCCCTTGTATCAGGGCGTTGTGTTTATCTATTTAGCTCAGTTACTTATCCATATGAAGAACAGTACGGATTGATTCCCCTTTGTGCATCAGATCAAATGCTTCATTTACGTCTTGCAGACCCATAGTGTGAGTAATGAATTCTTGCAGACCGAATTCACCCGCCATATAACGATCAACGATCTCTGGCAGCTCAGAACGACCTTTAACACCACCGAAAGCGCTGCCACGCCATACACGACCTGTGACTAGTTGGAATGGACGGGTTGAGATCTCTTGACCTGCACCTGCAACACCAATAATAACCGACTCACCCCATCCTTTATGACAGCACTCAAGTGCTTGACGCATCACGTTAACGTTACCGATACACTCAAATGAGTAATCGACGCCACCGTCTGTCATCTCAATGATAACCTCTTGGATTGGCTTATCGAATGCTTGCGGGTTGATAACATCCGTCGCACCTAGCTGTTTGGCTAGTTCGAATTTGCTCTCGTTGATATCAACCCCAATGATGCGACTTGCACCTGCCATGCGCGCACCAATGATGGCAGACAGACCAATACCACCTAGACCGAAGATAGCAACCGTGTCGCCTTGTTCTACTTTTGCCGTGTTAAGCACCGCCCCCATACCAGTGGTGACACCACAGCCTAGAAGACAAACTTCTTCAAGCGGTGCTTGTTTGTTGACTTTCGCTAGCGAGATTTCCGGTAGCACTGTGTATTCAGAGAAAGTGGAGCAGCCCATGTAGTGGAAAATGGTCTCACCGTTAATTGAGAAGCGACTAGTACCATCTGGCATTAGGCCCTTACCCTGCGTCTCACGCACTGCCTGACATAAGTTAGTTTTGCCAGACTTACAGAACTTACACTCACCACACTCTGCTGTGTATAGCGGAATAACATGGTCGCCAACTTCGACGCTAGTGACACCTTCACCGACCATTTCAACAATACCACCACCTTCATGACCTAAGATCGATGGAAAGATACCTTCTGGGTCGTCACCTGATAGGGTGAATGCATCCGTGTGACAAACACCAGTTGCTACGATGCGTACTAGCACTTCACTAGCTTTAGGAAGCTCTACATCAACCTCTTCCATTTTTAGCGGTTCACCAGCAGCCCACGCCACCATTGCTTTTGACTTTATGTGAGTTTGACCAGGTTTGAGTTCAAGTGTCATTGGAGGTTTCCTTAGTGCTCAGTGTAGGGAGTGACGTCATAAGCGTAGTCGAGGTTTTTTCGCTGCGCCGCGCCGTTTTGTTGTGAGTATTTTAGGCACTAATAGAAACTTGATAATCCCATCATTTTGAAAATCATTTTTACGTATAAGTAATAATGTTGGTTGAGATAGAAAAAAGCCGAGTACGGTGACTCGGCTGGTATCTTTCACTTAGGCGAGAAAAGTATTTCTCCGCCATTGGATAGTTAAGATTATCGCTAAGGTTAAACCGCGCATGGCCATGAAACTCAACATTGCTAGCCACAGAGCGTGATTACCTAGATCAATCGATAAATAGAAAATCGCAAAAAAGGCACAGGTAGATAAGAACATGCTGTTACGCATCTCCTTGCCTTTTGTCGCGCCGACAAAGATGCCATCAAATAGAAAGCACCACATCGACACAAGAGGCATGGCGATCAACCAAGGCAAATACGCCATCGCCAGTGAGTGAACAGATTCAATATCAGTGATCAATCCGATCAGATTTGATCCCAATAACGCAAATACTAGTGTCAGCAACCCACAGATGACTAAGCTCCAGAAAAAAGTACCAACTAACGACTGGTTAAGTTGCTCTCTATCTTTAGCTCCAATGGCTTTACCGACCATGGCTTCCATCGCGTATGCGAATCCATCCATGCCATAAGAAATCATCATTAAAAAACTCATTAACACCGCGTTGGCAGCAACGATTTCATCACCAAAGCTCGCACCTTGAAAGGTCATAAAGGTGAAGGCTGCCTGTAAGCAAAGTGAGCGTAAAAAGATGTCTCGATTCAGTTTAACAAAACGGCTTAATCCATTGGTGGTGTCTTTGAGGAGCTTCAACAGTGGTGGCAGATTATCACGGGACCATTTACGCCATACGCAAATAAGACCAAAGCTCATTCCTGTGTAATCGGCAATAACAGAAGCCAACGCCGCGCCCTCGACTTTCCAACCTAAGCCAATCACAAATAGTACGTCGAGAACGATGTTGGTCACGTTGGCGATGATCACCATCCACATCGGCGCTTTGGCGTTTTGAGTACCTAACAACCAACCGAGCAAGACGAAATTAGCCAAGGCGGCTGGCGCACTCCAAGCACGGATAGCGAAGTACTGCGCACCATAGTGCTTTACCTGTTCACTGGCATCACTAAAACTAAACACCCACTGCGCGACAGATTGATGGAAGAGAAGGAAGACGGCGGCAAAACCAAGTGCCATTGTCATGCCTTGAGTAAAGACCAAGCCAAGCTGATGTTTGCTCGCTGCACCATAAGATTGGGCGGCGAGCCCAGTAGTCGACATACGCAAAAAACCGAGCAACCAAAACGTCACGCTGATCATTGTGCTGCCTAGCGCAACACCACCGAGATACCACGCATGTTCGAGATGCCCAATGACTGCGGCATCCACCAGCCCAAGTAAGGGAACGGTGATATTGGAAAGCACCATAGGAATAGCAAGCAACAAGACTTGCTTGTGTACAGTGCGGTTAGAAAGGGTTTGAAGAATTTGCACGTTGCCACTCTGACTAAAATTGAGTGACAAGTGTAACTAGATTACCAGCGAAGCTGAACTAATACTGGCGTTAATCTTTGCTTAAGGAAGTTCACCTTAGTCAGCCAGCGTTGCCATAGTTTCCAACGACCACAATACCCATCGAGAGGCGAATAGGTTTTAGCCCAGCGTGCCCAAGGCAAGTAACCTAACATCGCTTCGCTTGGGGCACTGTAGCCATGAGCGTATTGTCCCGCCCCCATTTTCTGCCCTAGATTGGAATGACTAAGATCACCAGCTAACACTACACAAGCTCGCGCGGAATCAAAGTGGCAGCCTAGCGATTGAATAAATTTAGCCACTTGCTGCTTTGTGCAATCTAGCAAGGCGTGTTCACACACTATCATCACGGGTGTTTTTTCTGGAATAGGCAGTTGTTCTAACCAACGGACATCATCAACGCTACCACATACATGGTGATAACGTTCACTACTGTGAAACAGCTTTTGACGCCATAACAAGTTTTCCGTCACATCAAGTTCTAACCAGTTACAACGGCCATTATCTACTCGGTAGAAGCGCGTGTCTAACCCCGCACCGACGTTAACAATCCAGCCATCTGGGTTACGTTTGATAAAAGCAGAGACCTGCTGATCACACAACTGAGTGAGTGTGACATGAAGAAGCTGTTTCTGGTCGATATCGCCAGAGAGGCATTCAGGGGCCAGATGGCAGCGCTGACAGGCACGCGCTGCAATCGGATCGTAGACTAAGCCATTATCAACCAAGCTTTCTCGACTACGAAGCCATAAGGGTTGCAATAAATTAGCAGGGATTTTATAGCGATGTTTAGCTGATGTGTGATCGACGGCCATTATCATCTTCCTTCCGTAGCCAGAAGCTAGATGATAATGAATATCAATTACAAAATCAACAAGTGAGAATGAATCTCAAACAGCTCCAGTTACATCCAGTCAGTGTTACGGATAATCCCCACTGCTAGGCCTTCAATCGCTAAGTGCTGACTGGTTAAGTCAACTTTGATCGGCTCAAACTCTTCATTTTCAGCGTGAAGCAGTACTGTCGAACCTTTACGCTCTAGACGCTTAACGGTAACATCGTCGTCAACACGAGCAACCACAACCTGCCCATCACGGACATCTTGTGTTTTGTGCACCGCAAGCAAGTCACCATCCATGATACCGATGTCTTTCATACTTTCGCCATTGACGCGTAGCAAAAAATCAGCCTGCGGTTTAAACATGCTCGGGTCAACTTGGTAATGTGTTTCTACATGCTCTTGAGCAAGGATTGGCTCACCAGCAGCCACTTGACCAATAAGCGGTAACCCTTCGTCATCATTCGCAGCATCTTCGAGTAAAATGCGAATACCACGAGAGGCTCCAGGAATAATTTCAATCGCTTGCTTACGTGCTAGCGCTTTAAGGTGTTCTTCAGCAGCATTTGCTGAACGGAAGCCAAGTTCACGTGCAATCTCTGCACGTGTTGGTGGCATACCAGTATCCTCAATTTTGCTTTTGATCAGATCAAAAACTTGTTGTTGGCGGGGCGTTAACGGCTTCATAAGTCACCTGTCTTTTTATACAGTTAACTGTGAGTATATCCAGTAATTGTTCAAATGAAAAGCCAATTGCTTGTTTTTTAGCGAGTTAGCAATATCGCCCTCTATTACATCAAAAAATGAGAACCTCTAACCAAACATACCCCGTCAATAACATGGTCACCATCACTGCGGCTGAAGCGATATCTTTCGCACGCCCAGCAAGCTCATGATGCTCAGTCCCAACCCGGTCAACCACGGCTTCAATGGCACTATTAAAGAGTTCAGCGATCAAAACCAACACCACTGTGGCAATCAATGCAATCCTTTCCCACTGAGTCTCCCCTATAAAACAGGCGGCAGGTATCATGATGGCAGCGAGCAAGATCTCTTCTTGAAAAGCCGGTTCATGTTTAAACGTAGCCTTGAGACCTTGGCATGAGTAGCGTGTGGCGTTTTTGAGCCGTTTTAATCCGTGGAGCGTTTTGTGAGGCAAGTTAATTTCTCTTTATAATTTATCTTGATAGCTGTATGACTCAAAAATTGACGTTTTCCTAATCAATAATAAGTAAAAGGTTCGACCAGTTTCTGGTATCCTTGCCGGCTATAAAAATACACGCTTGGGCACCTTCCCAGTTCTATCGTTAGAAAAGTGGCAAGGTGCTTTTGCAAACCATCTATTTTGAGGCTAAGAACCTTATGTCTTCTGGACGAATGTTATCGCGAACCTTACTAAAACTGCCAATGTCAGTGTTAGTTAAAGGGACCACAATTCCTTCAAATCCTATTGAAGATCATAGCATTGATATAAACAAGCCCATTATTTACGCTCTGCCATATCGCTCGGCTGTTGATCTCATTGCATTGCAAAAGCAGGTTATGGCTCTCGGATTACCCGACCCACTACAGCCAGTCGAAATCAACGGCAAAGAATTTAACCGCTATGTATTTACATCAGCTCGCCAAACGGTGATGGATAGCGACCAAGATGTACCAAGCACATCGGTGACGCTTTTCTCTGATCTGCTTGAGCTGCACAAGTTCGACTCTGAACTTGATGTTCAAGTGATCCCCGCGACAGTGCTCTGGGGCCGAAAGCCTGGTAAAGAATCCCAACAAAAACCTTACCTACAATCTCTTAACGGGCCACAAAAAGCAAAAGCGGTATTACTTTCTGGTCGGGATTGCTTAGTGCGTATTAGCCCTGTGGTATCGCTGCGCTATATGGCCGACTCACATGGAACGGATGCTTCGATTGCCCACAAGCTAGCACGTGTGGCTCGCATCCACTTCTCGCGCCAAAAGCTTGCCGCATCAGGCCCTAATTTGCCAAGCCGACAAGCGCTGTTTAGCCGTCTTATGAAATCAGAGGCGATCGAAAAAGTCATTAGGGACGAAGCAAACTCAAAGGACATTCCGATCGAGAAAGTGCGCAAAGAAGCCCATGACATCATGGACGAGATCGCCGCTAATTTTTCCTATTCCTTAATTAAGAATGGGGAGCGTCTTCTTGGTTGGCTATGGAACCGTATTTATCAAGGTCTTAACGTAACCAACGCGTCAACGGTTAGACAGTTAGCCCAAGATGGTCACGAAATCGTCTATGTACCTTGTCATCGCAGCCACATGGACTACTTATTGCTGTCATACGTCCTTTATAAAGAAGGAATGGTTCCACCGCATATTGCTGCGGGTATCAACCTCAACTTCTTCCCAGCAGGCCCCATTTTCCGTCGCGGGGGGGCTTTCTTTATTCGTCGTAGTTTTAAAGGTAATAAGCTCTACTCCACCATCTTCCGTGAATACCTTGCCGAGCTGTTTGCCAAAGGTTATTCAGTCGAGTATTTCAGCGAAGGTGGGCGCTCGCGTACTGGTCGCTTACTGCAAGCAAAGACTGGAATGTTGGCCATGACTGTCCAAGCCATGCTGCGTGGTTTGAACCGCCCTGTCACACTAGTGCCCGTTTATATCGGCTATGAGCATGTCATGGAAGTCGGCACCTATGCCAAAGAACTGCGCGGTAAACGTAAAGAGAAAGAGAATGCAGGTCTGGTCTTACGCACGATTCGTAAACTGCGTAACTTTGGCCAAGGCTATGTTAACTTTGGTGAGCCGATTCCACTTAACCAGTATCTAAATGAACACGCTCCAGAGTGGACTAAAGATATTGATCCTATGGGTGCAACCAAACCGCAATGGCTAAATCCAGTCGTTAACGGCTTGGCAACCAAAATGATGACACATATTAATGATGCTGCGGCAACCAACGCCCTGACACTCTGTGCTACGGCCCTGCTCGCATCTCGCCAAAGAGCCTTGTCACGTGATAGCTTGGTCAATCAGATCGATTGTTATTTGTCGATCCTAAAGAATGTGCCTTACTCCTCAACCTACACAATCCCTGAAGATGATGCAGAGGCACTAGTCAAACATGCCGAAACACTGGATAAGTTCCTTATCGAGACGGACAGCATGGGCGAAATCGTGTCACTAGATCGTAACCAATCGATTCTAATGACCTACTATCGCAACAACATCATTCATTTGTTGGCACTGCCATCGTTAATTGCCCAGATGCTCGTTCGTCATCAACAATTATCTTTAGAGCAGATCAAACAGAATGTGGCGCTTGTCTACCCATTCCTCAAGCAGGAACTGTTCTTAAGTATTGAAGAGCAAAAACTAAGTGATCTAACTGAAGCATATATCGAAGAGATTGCTCGCCAAGGCTTAGTGACCATAGATAGTGGGCAAAACGTCGCAATGAACCAAGCGAACAACCAAGTATTGGTTCTGCTTGGTCGTACGATTACCGAAACACTGCAGCGTTATGCGATTGCCCTTAATTTATTGGTAGCAAACCCTGAGCTTGGAAAATCAGACTTAGAGCTGAAGAGCCAAGACATCGCGCAGCGCTTAGGCCGTTTGCATGGTATCAACGCGCCAGAATTCTTCGATAAGGGCGTCTTCTCTGCGTTGTTTACCACGCTGAAACAACAAGCTTATCTTGATAGTGATGGTAACTGCGATAGCAGTAAGAGCACGGAGCTAGCCAACCTGCTGTACTCAATGCTTTACCCCGAAGTACGCTTAACGATCAAAGAGAGTATTTGCCAAACAACAGACACGAAATGATGAATCACTCGGGTCTGTAAGCTTAAGTACAAAAAGGGCATCCAATGTGGATGCCCTTCTCTTTACCAGAAAGCGAGAAATAAGCCTATGGTAACTATCATGCCAACATAGTTATTGTTAAGAAACGCTCTAAAGCACAGCTCCCGTTCACGATGACGGATCAGGTGCTGTTGGAAAACAAACAGCGCCCCTGCTATCAGTAAACTCCAGTAGTAACTCGCGCCAAGCTCAAACCAAATCCCAACGTACATTAACATCGCGAGAGTGATTAACTGAAGTACGCCAATCACCATCTTATCGAATCGGCCAAATAAGATTGCCGTCGACTTAATACCAATTTTCAGGTCATCGTCTCTATCCACCATCGCATATTGCGTGTCGTAAGCAATGGTCCACAAGGCATTAATGGTAAAGATAAACCATGTCATTATCGTCACTTCATTGGCCTCGGCGGCCCACGCCATAGGAATTGACCAACTGAAAGCCAAACCAAGAAACAGTTGCGGTAGATGAGTATAGCGCTTCATAAACGGATAGATGAAGGCTAAGAACAGACCGACAAAAGAGAGCTGGATGGTCAGCGCATTCATACTCAGAACCAGTAGAAATGAGCTAATGGCTAAGACCAAAAATAGCCCAATGGCTTCTTTAGAAGTCACTCGTCCTGAAGGAAGAGGGCGCAATTTGGTACGCTTAACATGACCGTCGACGTTGCGGTCAGCAAAATCATTTATCACACACCCTGCGGCACGCATAAAAATAACACCAAGGATAAATACCAGTAGAACTTTTAGGTTCGGCATTCCCTGCGCTGCAATAATCAATGCCCATAGTGTCGGCCAAAGTAATAGCAAGGTACCAATCGGCTTATCCATACGCATCAACTGCCAATAAGCGACTGCTTTATCTGCCGTCATTTAAACGCTCTCCTTTGCATAAATGGGCGCGGTAGGCAGAAACAGTTCTGCCACTAACATGGGTTTTTGATTCATCCACAAACGAGATCGGCGCGCCAACAACTGCTGGCCGTCGATCTCAACGACACCGACTTGCAATGCATCTCGCTTAACGTCATTGGCACTAAATACTGTTAATCCTAAAGGGATCTCTCCTTGTTGAGCTAAGTCATACTCTTGCCCCTGCATAGAGGAGTGAGGAATTAATGTTCGACCTAGTACCCAGGATTCTCCGTCTCCTTTTAAGACGACCTTACGCAGCAGACATTCTTCACGAGCCAATAGTTCTATTTCTTGCGCATTAAGCTTTTCTTCGCGAATGACCTTATTATGCAGAAGGTCGACGCTCAACGTTTGGCAATACGATTCCAATAAACGTGACAATGACCCCTGTTCTAACAGCCATTTTCTTGCACTTTGAGTAGGAAAGCTAAAATGATCTGGTTGTTGCCAATCGACTTGGCGAAGAGCAGATAAAAAAAGCGCAGTTGGTTGATTCATACTAGTATTCAATAAGTAGCCTTATCAACGTACAATAAAGCTTCAATCTTTAATGTTAACCACCACATCGAGTGCTTAACGCATTTTTATTACAAATAGATGCTCTATTGTAACAAGACTCTGGCGATTCGAGTATCGTGATTGGAAGAAAGAAAAGTTATAAATATGATTAAACGTTACCTAGCCCAAATATTTATCGCTTTGGGTATACTTGTCAGTCTACCTGTTTTAGCCGAAGAAGAAGGTGCACCTAAGCTTGCTTACTTTACCTTAGAGCCGGATCTGACCACAAACTTTTACACCAAAGGCAAAAAGCTTGGCTATATCCAAGTCCGTATCGACATCATGGTCGCCAATGAAGCAGATCTTGGTGTTATCGAACTGCATCAACCCTTGATTCGTGACGCAGTCATTGAGCTGCTTGGCAAGCAGTCTGAAGATACCATTACCTCTCTGGCGGGGCGTGAGGATCTACGCAAAACTCTGGTTGAGCAACTCAATGCGACGTTGTTACCAGAAACAGGCAAAACCATTATCGCTGATTTATTGTTTACCAAGTACTTGTATCAGTAACTCAGTTACCCTATTCAAACGGCGCTCTACGCGCCGTTTTTTATTACTATTTTTTCGCTCGGCCCGCATCAATCAAGCCAAACACAATACCTGATAACAAGCCAACTAAATGCGCGGTGTTCGCGATCGCCATATAAGGCTGAACAAATCCAAGTACTAACCACACTAGCATAAAACCAATAATGGGTTTAGGCATACTTAAACCAAGCTGTGGTGCTTTATAGCCTAGCATCCACAAGTAACCAACTAACGCATAAACCACTCCAGATAAACCACCGAAATTCGCACCCTCAACCCAATATTGTCCAGCCCCTGAGAGCGCAGCAGAAACCACAAACAACTGCAGTAGTTTGCCCGAACCTAGCCTTTGCTCAATATCACCACCTAACTGCCACCACCACAGTAAGTTGAAGGCAATGTGCATGACAGAGAAGTGCAGCACAGCATGGCTAACCCAGCGCCAAAGCTGCCACTCTTGACCTGCAAAAGCAGGAAAGTGTAGCGCAGCAAACACGCCTTCACCTGAGCCTAATTGCTGCATAGCGAAAATCACCAAACAGATCACCATCATCGATAAGGTTACAGGCCCGGCTTTCGCTTTCACCATCGCCAGCATGCTCGGCGACTGATACTTGAACTGGTTCTTACGGCTTTCCGCCATATCCCATGATGCTGCCTGATATTTACTGGCATTGGGGTCTGACAGAAACTGCTTTAGCTCGGCTTCAGTTTCGACCTGATGCTGACGATCACTAAGCCATAAAGCAAATTGCCCTTCCCCCTCAGGCATCATCTGGATATCTATATGACGCGCAGCCATATAGTCGATAAATGCTTGTGCCATACGCGGATTATTGAGGGAGATGAGTCGATACATAAAGCTACCCTAAGTTAGATTGTGTCGGAAGTTCGGCCCTTTGCCATGCTTCAAAGCCGCCATCAACACTATACACCTGCTCAAAGCCTTGGTTAACCAAATACTGCGCAGCCCCTTGGCTACTAATACCGTGATAACACATCACAAGCACTGGCTGCTCAAACTCGACCTCTTCCATAAAAGCCACAATAGTGTCGTTAGTTAAGTGGAAGGCATTTATTGCGTGAGATACCGCAAAGGATTGAGGGTCGCGAATATCAACCATTCGCGCGTCTTCCTGTTGAAGAAGGCCTTGCGCACCATCGACATCAATATGTTTAAACTGATCCATGAACTTTCTCTTTTATATTGTAATCAACCACACCCTAGCAGCCTCTAGGTATAGGTGTACTAGGTATGGCTCCATTGTAACCTATCCAGTGGTTAACAAGTACACGAGGTCAGTAAGGTTATCCACTAGCGATCATAAATCCACCAACTGTGGATAAATCTGTGGATTGCGTTGATAAAGTATCTCGCTGGTTTTTGATCCACTATATGTAGTGATGATCATTATTTTATTGTGTGTAAAAGCAAAACTATCCCCATCGGAGAACCGGTCGAAATGCCTTTATCTACCCCGCTTTCTGACAGATAGCGAAGAAATTTACCACAGAGTTACCCACAGGCAAGCTATGAAAAACTCGATCCCTTCGCTACCGATTCGAGCAGTAAATGATCAGCAATAAAAAAGCCGAGATCGTGAGATCTCGGCTTTCGATGTTCTTGTAGAAAAGTCAGTGGTTAGAATTCACCAACCGCTGCTTTTAACTTCTTCATTGCGTTCTTTTCTAGCTGACGAATTCGCTCAGCAGATACGTTATAAGTCTCTGCCAGTTCTTGTAGCGTTGACTTGTTATCGTCTAACCAACGTGAACGCACAATGTGCTGACTGCGCTCATCTAAGCTCTTTAGTGCTAAGCTCAAACGATTATTCGTATGCGCTTCCCAGTTTGCAGCTTCAACATTGTCAGCAACATCAGAAAACTTATCTTCTAGGTACACCATAGGTGCAGTGTAAGAAGCATTTGAGTCATCGTCATCGGTTGGCATTTCAAATGTCGCATCTTGCGCAGCCAAGCGAGATTCCATTTCACGCACTTCTGCGGGCTCAACACCCAGTTCGCGTGCAACGGTTTCGACTTCACCATTGTTAAACCAACCAAGGCGCTTTTTCGACTTACGTAGGTTGAAGAACAATTTGCGTTGCGCTTTAGTGGTTGCGATTTTCACAATACGCCAGTTACGCAGTACGTACTCGTGAATCTCTGCTTTGATCCAGTGAACAGCGAAAGAGACCAAACGAACACCCACTTCAGGGTTAAAACGTTTCACCGCCTTCATCAGGCCGATGTTCCCTTCTTGAACTAGGTCAGCCATAGGTAGGCCGTAACCCGAATAACCACGAGCAACGTGTACAACGAAACGCAAGTGCGAAAGGATTAAGCCTTTTGCAGCCTCAATTTCACCGTCGTAATGCAGACGCTCTGCAAGTCCACGCTCCTCTTCAGGAGTTAGCATTGGATAGCTGTTCACTGAACGAATATAGCTGTCTAAGCTATCTTGTGTCACTACAGCCATTGGGTATGCTTGGTTAGCCATTCAAGTCCTCATCAATCTCTGATCTGGAGTATGTTTTAACCCATCAATCTTGAACCTAAAATGAACAGGTTTCAAGCAGGGGAAGGTTATTATGCATAAACAATTCGTCTATACAAGAGAAAAAGTATACGGTAGCGTCTACTTTTTTCAATAGTATGACAACAGCAAAATAATCCGGTTCAATTAAACAGGTTCAATTTCTTTAAGATGACGCTGCGCTGAAACTTTTGCGGCGAGGCAGCCAAGGAAGGTACCTAGCATGATAAGTAATAAAGACTCATCCCAGCTCAGTCCAACCAATCTGAAGTGGCTATCATACAGAAGCGCCAACTGCTCTACGCTACTATTCAGAAGAACTGTGATTACCGCAGTTAAAATCCAAGCAGTAATCGCTCCAATTAACCCCAACCACATTCCTGAGTACAAATAGGGGCGAAGAATATAGCTGTTAGTCGCACCAATCAGCTTCATGGTTTGGATCTCTTCTTTGTTGGCTAACACATTAAAACGTAGCGTGTTGCCAACAATTAAGAACACAGAGCCAAGCATCAATACTGACAACGTAATAACAATACCACTGACAAGATTCTTGATGGCATCCAGTCGAGTCAACCAATCTTCGTCTAGACGGACATCGGTAATTCCATCTTCCTTGGCGATACGTGCCGCCAAACGCTTGATCGCTTCTTTGTTCTCTTTACTCGGTGTAATCACCAACACACCGGGTAGTGCATAGTCATCCAACAAACTCAACGCCTGTTCAAAACCCGAGTACTGACTCAGATCATCTAGACCTTGTTGCGGAGAAATGTACTCAACCTTAGCCACATCAAGTGATGTTTCTAGCTCATCTTTAAGCACCATGATTCTGGCTTCTGGTGTGCGCTCCTTTATGTAAGCACTCACTTGCGAAGGGCTAGTAACGTTAGTGGATGCCGCAGAAATGTTCTTACCCAGTAGATAAAGAGCAGAAGGCATCGCAAGCGCCATTGAGATGACGGCTAAAGTCAGGATGTTCCCCAGCGGGCGCTGCCAAAACTCAGCCAATGAAAGCCGAGCCTGCTTGAAGTGAACCGTGAAAAAGCTGTCTTTTTTCACGCGGTTCTTAGTACGGGAGGCATTGCCGTTCTTATTGCGCTTATTAATGCCCATAATCTTCCACCTCACTCAAAAAACCTTGGTTTAGCTCTAGGTGGCGGTATTGTGGGCGAGTGTTCACTAACCCGATATCGTGCGTAGCTAAAAGGATTGTCACGCCCGCACGGTTAAACTCTTCAAACAACTTCAATACTCGGCTAGAAAGCTCAGGATCTAGATTGCCAGTTGGCTCGTCGGCTAAAAGGAGAGTGGGGCGATTAACGACTGCACGCGCAATGCCAACGCGCTGCTGCTCACCACCAGACAGTTGGCTTGGTAAGCATTTCGCCTTGTCTAACAGCCCAGTCTTATCCAGAGCAGCTGATACGCGACGCTTGATTTCATTCTCGGAGATCGACTCAATTCGCATCGGTAGCGCGACGTTATCAAACACGCTTCTGTCCATTAGCAAACGATGATCTTGAAACACGATACCGATATTGCGGCGTAAGAAGGGAATATCCTTATTTGGAATTCGAGTGATATCGTGGTCGTTAAAGCTAATCTTGCCATCTGTTGGTCGTTCAATGGCACAAATAAGTTTAAGCAGAGTACTCTTTCCCGCGCCGGAATGTCCGCCGAGAAAGGCCATTTCACCACGACGAAGATGAAAGTCGACCTTCTGTAAGGCTTGCCGACCACCACGATAAGCCTTACTCACTTGCTGAAATTTTATCACCCGAAATCCCTCTTACGAACTTCTATACAATATTTACACCCTAAATAGATGGAGCGGCAGCTTCAAATATGACGGGCATTAATCTTCGCGGCTAAATAATGCGTCAATAAACTCTTGAGTTTCAAATGGGCGCAGATCATCAATACCTTCACCCACACCAATGTAACGAATTGGAATCTGGAACTGATCGGCAAGTGCGAAAATCACACCGCCTTTTGCCGTGCCGTCGAGCTTGGTTAGAGTAATACCAGTGAGGGGAGCTACGTCGCTAAATAGCTTGGCTTGACTGATCGCATTTTGCCCAGTACCCGCATCAAGAGTCAGCATGATTTCATGCGGCGCAGAATCATCAACCTTCTTCATAACACGAACAATCTTACGCAACTCTTCCATTAAGTTTGCTTTGTTCTGTAGACGGCCCGCGGTATCAGCAATCACAACATCGACACCTTTGGCTTTTGCTGATTCAATCGCATCATAGATAACCGATGCACTGTCAGCCCCCGTGTGCTGTGCGACAACAGGAACGTTATTACGCTCGCCCCACACTTGAAGTTGCTCAACAGCCGCGGCACGGAAGGTATCCCCTGCCGCTAGCATGACTTTTTTGCCATCAGCTTGGAACTGTTTCGCCAACTTGCCGATGGTTGTCGTTTTACCGACACCGTTTACACCAACCATAAGAATCACGTAAGGCGTTTTGGCACTGTTGATTTCTAGTGGCTTCTCAACATTCGATAAAATTTCAGCCATTTCTTCTTTTAGCAAGCCGTACAGCGCTTCACCATCTTTAAGATCTTGGCGAGATGCTTTTTCGGTTAGGTTGTCGATGATTTTTAGCGTGGTATCCATGCCCACATCGGCAATCAATAGCTGCTCTTCAAGCTCTTCAAATAGCTCATCATCGATCTGCTTGCCTTTAAACAGTCCAAAGAAGCCTGCGCCAATATTCGCTTTAGTGCGCGCCAAGCTACGCTTTAAGCGAGCAAAGAAACTTTCGGTTGGTTTTTCTTGTTCAGCCACCCGAGGCTCAACAGGCTGTACCACTGCTTCTGCTTCTGCTTCTGCTTCTGCTTCTGCTTCTGCTTCTGCTTCTGCTTCTGCTTCTGCTTCTGCTTCTGCTAGTTCAGTATTCGGTTGCTCAACTAGCTCGTCAACAACTTGCGTCTCTTCAACGACTTCTACTGGATTTTGTTGTTCTTCAGCGGGCTGCTTGGTTTGCTCTTCATCACCGAAACCAAGCCAAGAAAGTAATCCGCGCTTCTTTTTTTCCGTCATCTGGGGCTATCCTAGAACATCTTATGTAACTCGGGCTCTTTTCCGCGAAGATTATTCTCAAACGGAAAAGGAAAATGACAACAAAGTGAAAAGTTTTCACTACCTAAGCGATGGTATACACTTTGTCATCAACAAATTTGGGCTGTATGTTAGCGCTCACAGCAGAGCGACTGGCTATAGTATCACTTTATTAGCGGTCAAAAAATCTATGGTAAGACGTCGCCAGCAAAACACATCACAAAAAAAGCCTTCAACTGGCTTTGTTCGTATTATTAGCGGCTTATGGAGAGGACGTAAACTCCCTGTTTATGATGCCGAAGGGTTAAGACCGACAACCGATCGCGTGAAAGAAACGCTATTTAACTGGCTCGCACAAGATATCCCTCGGGCTAAATGTCTTGATTTATTTGCCGGTTCCGGTGGTTTGGGTTTTGAGGCGGCTTCTCGCCAAGCGGAAATGGTCACCTTAATTGAACTCAACCCAAACGCATTCCGTCAGTTAGAAAAAAATATCGCCTCCCTCAGCGCCAACAACTTGCAAGTGCATAATAGTGATGCGCTGAGTTACTTACAAAAGCCAGGAACGCCGCATCATGTGGTGTTTATTGACCCCCCTTTTCGTAAAGGCTTGCTGAATCAAACCATTGAACTGTTAGAGGCCAACGGTTGGTTGGCAGAAGATGCGATGATCTATGTCGAGACGGAGAAGGAACTCAACCTTGAGTGTATTCCTGCCCATTGGCACCTGCACCGTGAAAAGAGTGCTGGACAAGTGAGTTACCGCCTATTTGAAAGACAGCCTAATCAATAAGGAAATATCGATGAAAGTACTGCTTATGTTAGCCAAAGCCGGAATTGGTTTTGTCTGGTTTATTCTTCTACTTAACTTTTTCATGCCTTTTCCCGGCAAAGCCGCTATCGCACTCTACATCATGACTGCTTTTCTGTTCATTATGCACGGTCTACAGATGGCGATTTTTATCGGCGCCTTTGGCGACAAGATCAAGATGAGCAGTTGGGAAAAGTGGTCCATTTTAGTCTTTGGCATTTTCGCTTTGCTCGACATTCGTCGTAAGCATATGAGTTAACAAAAAATGCCGCTTAACTAGCGGCATTTTTTATCTGGTCAAAACCTTAACCAAGGTAGCTCTTCACACCATCTAAGAACATCTGGGTGGAAATCATAATCAGCAGCAGTCCCATCAAACGCTCAACCGCTTTTAGTCCTCGTTCACCTAGGATTCGGTGGAAGAAGTTGTAGAACATCAGAATAAAGAAGGTTACGCCCCATGCTGCCAATACTGCAGCAGATAACTCAAGCAACTTGTCAGGGTGCTGACTGGAAAGAAGTAGTAGAGCTGCGAGCACGGATGGCCCTGCAATCATTGGAATGGCCATAGGAACAATAAATGGCTCTTCACCTGCCGCAAGACCTGTAATACTGCCACCACTTGGGAAGATCATTTTAATAGCAATAATGAACAGAATAATACCACCAGAAATACTCAAGGTTTCTGGCTGCACATGTAAGAAGTTGAGGATGCTCTTCCCTGCAAACAGGAATAGCATCAAAATACCAAGCGCGAAAAACAGCTCACGAATAAGCACTTTGCGCCTGCGCTTAGGATCAAGGTGCTTTAGGATTGATAGGACGATAGGAAGGTTGCCTAGCGGATCCATGATCAAAAACAACATGGTCGCGGCGGTAAGTATGTCCATAAAAGCCTCCAAAAAAACGTGATAAGTCTATCCGCATAAAAAGTCGGCGAAGTATAGCAATCTCATTCAACGATTTGGAGGCATTACGGTAATTTATCTAGCAAATAAACACAGTCGCTATTCTTGCTTGATAAACTTGGTTTAGTGGCTGCACACTCGTTCTGCGTTGATCATCCATACGCCATCCTCAACAATCACCTTTTCGCGCTCTATAAAGAACTCAAGTAAGGTATCAAGGTTGAATCCATTACACTTACAAGTACGAAAACGCGCTTGCTCACCAAATGCCTCACTCACTGCCAGCTCTAACTCTGACTTAGACATTGGGCGCTCTCTTAGCAAGTTTAGAACGTTGTGGGCATGAATTTCAGTCGACATGAACATTCCTCAATAATGTATTTGTATTGAGGATACCGTCAAACGGAAAAGTTTCTTTGATTTTAGATAATCAGCGAAGCAGTAATTAATGAGTGTGCCAGCAAGTAACTACCGGAAATAAGGTAACGCCCTTTGTAGATAGAATGTCTGTAGTCATGGATCGCCAGTAAAGCTGCCGACAAAGTTAAGGTTATCGAACCGACAAATCCCACAGCACTCGCGATACCGCCATTGATCAACCACACCTCTCCTGCCGCCCAATTAAGTTGCAGCAAGACGATTCCCATCATCACAACAGGAAAAATTAATCGATCTATCTTAGGTAGCAGCAAGAAAAAGCACACCACGCCTATACCTAACAACATCGCAGGTAACCACCAGACGATTTCACCTGAGAGTTTTGACCAGAATGACGCACTGTAACAAAGCTGTGCGATAACAAAACCAGTAAAGCAGAGCTTAAGATGCTTTTTATAGATGTAGAATCCGTCTGCCATCATAGAAATGATTAGACCAAGCGATACCCACCAAACTGCCGCTCCTACCAAACCCTCTTGGCTCCAGAGCATCACCAGTAGCATTAGTAGCGACATTGTTTTAAACATCGCGGCTTGTCTTACGTGATTGCTTTCATTAGCGGAAATACTGATATACCCAGACAGGGCAACTGATAGCCAGCTCCACATTTGAACACCTCAATGAAAATGAGCTGCTAGTGTAGGCAGAGCATCTTATATGTCCACTGCCAAAAGGCAAAACTTGGATCTCGATAATACTTATACCCCTCTAGAGTTAGCTCACTACGATTCGGGCTTTAAACCCGCTTCCCTGTAATGTAAATGGTCAATTCCTCTAATAGTTTCTGATACCGACTTAAGCCATTACCAGCTCCCCAAATAGCCAAAACCACACTCTTTGAATTTCCACAACAACAATATAAAGAATATATTTGTTTTATAACAACCAGTTACAACCAACCAATCATGCAGAACGGGACTATATTCTGTATTTTAATCGTTAAACTAGCCGCTTATTGAATAAACCTCTGACTCTGTCCATTGTAAATCAACGACAGAATACAGTCATAAAACTGTAAATTGACACACAACCCAAACTGAAAGATCAAACCACTTAAAATCAACAAAAACCCTACAATAACAAGTTAAAAACAAGTAAAACCCCAAGCAAAAACAACAAGTTACAACAAACCCACAGTGATAAACGTCTAGTTTTTACACAAACAACCAAAAGCAAAAAATCAAAATAGTCACGACAAATTCGTCTTATAACCCAAAGAAAAGTTAGTTTTTTAAGGCTTAACCATGAAATAACTTGATCTAACCACTAAAACACTGCTATTCTTTAAAACATATCGTAAAACATCAATTTTAAGGAGCAGTGCCATGATTTCTTCTTCACAAAAACAAGGACTTGTAATGATCGCAGTTGTCGTTGGTTTAATGACACTGCCGATGATGTACTAAGAAAAATGACATAAATAAAAAGGGACGCAATTGCGTCCCTTTTTGTTTTCTGGTGATTGAGTGCGCATTTATCAGCCAAAAATTAGCCACTTGGTCAAACAAATGCCACTTGTAAAAACTGCCATTTTTGCAGTGTAAGCTATAGATGCTTAGATAAGATGTCCCAGTGCGCATAATAGAATAGTAACGCCGCTAAAGTTATAAGCGTCATTAACGTAATTGCAGCTCTCCAAATGAATCGGCTACTTCTTGGCGTAAGTTCTTTTTCACATTCATCGCATACGCTGAGAAAGTCCCTACGGCTGTCGAGCTTAAAGTCATCTTCGTGGACCACCTTGTTACGAATGGTGGCGATATATCTCAGCTTATCAATCACATCATGAGGCAAACGCTCTTCACAACTGGTGATAAGCTGATGCATTCCCTTACCGTCAGCATGATATTGCGTTCGGAGGAGTTTCTCGATTCTACGTGTTCGAGTGACCACTTTTTCAATATCAGACATAGTTTCCCTCCATCGCTATTAAGTTTAGGGGGTGTTTGATCTTTCTTCTATCTACTGTCCCACTTTTTGTGCAAGTTTTAAGTAAATTTGTGTAAAAGAATCAATAGCTAAACAGAAACCCGTTTCCATTACGCACCTCAAGGTGTGATATGCCTCGAAGATTCTTATGCTATTGTTCACTTTGTTTATACAGCAAGAGCCGTGCCCAACACATTGTATGGATTCTCGATAATATATAGAGGAGACGATTGAAAAAGAGACCCCATCATGTCGCTACCATTACTATTTACCTTTGTCGTGATTTTCGCTCTAGCGAGCGGCTGGGCATTTGTTCATTTCTATCGTAAACACATCCAAGGTGAAAATGCTCCAGAGCAGAGCGCAGAAGTGACCGTGCTTGATAAACAATCGATAGCTATCGAGGATGCCAAGCCAGGAGAAGAAGACCAAGAGTATTGGATTTATGTCCAGAAAGGTCGCATTGGGCCAAAGCGTGAATTTCAAGTGGGCATTCATTATTTCCACGCTCTAAACCCGGGCGATCAGGGTACTTTAACTTATCAAGGTGACAAGTTTCTTCACTTTGCGATGAAACGTTAAGGCAATAACCAACGCGTTCGTGAAGACTGAGAAAGCAACCAGCTTAGTGTCAATGCCCCCGCTCCACTGAGCACTATCCATAGTGGAATAACCCACGCTGGGTGGCCTTGGTGCCAAGCCAACTCCTTCATCGGCCAAAGGAAAATAGGGTGGAGAATATAGATCCCTAAACTGTGCTGACTAATAAAGCCAACCACTTGATTCACCTTGCTTGACAACCCTTCCCCAAAATAACGGCAGAGCATAAAGATCATACTCGCGGCCAGTACAACATTCAGAGTCTTGTACGATAGCCATCGACCAAAGGTGTATTCATTTGCAGCCAGACTGTCACTAATCACTGTATAGCCAGTGGCGAACAACGCCGCTAATCCAAGCACAGTAAACAATGCAACATAAGCCTTGGTCAAAGGCACTCTCTGATATAGCAAATAGCCAAGTGGTAAATAGCCACTGTATAACCACAGTTCATGGCTCCAAGGCCCGTCGATTCTCAACAGAAACAACAAAGTCGTCGCTAGCCAAACAACGACAAACGCGTACAGTGCACTATCACCATATTGCCTAACCACTAGCTGAAAAAACGGAATAACAAAATAGAGCGGAATAAAATAGTAGAAGAACCCTAGGTGATAATAGGTAGCATGGGTAGCGCTCTCTTCCAGTACCTGCTTAACTTGGCTGACATCAAAGCCATTCAGACTCCAACCCGACAGATATGCATAAAACAGCGACCATATTAAAAAGGGAACCAGCACCTTACCCAAACGCCTTTTGATATAGTATTTGGCATCGAAGGGGCGCTTATCACTAAGCATCAAAGCCCCTGTGATTAAGATAAACACCGGCACCGCCCAACGAGTCACGCTATTAACGCCGACGGCTGTCGCCCATTCGCCAAAAGGAATTTGACCGAGTTCATGACGATAAGGGGCAAGAACATGAATCGCAATCACTGCAACCGCTGCGACACAGCGCAATAAATCAAAAAACAGAACTCTTTCTCTCATGCCACTACCCTACGATGAATAACTTATTGAATATAGCAATAAAAAAGCTGGCCAAGGTATTACCTTGGTCAGCTTTTAGTCATGAAACAGTCGGTAATTTTTACGCGGTTGCCACTTGTTTAAGTTTGGGTAACTTAATTGAAATAACGGTCGTTAAGGCCAGAAAAGCAAACGAGACCCACAAACACGCTGCTAAGCCAGCCAATTGGAATACGAACCCAGAAAGGATAGTACCAATCAAGCGTCCCATCGCGTTAGCCATGTAATAGAAGCCAACATCCAATGATACGCCATCGCCTTTGGCATAACTGACAATCAGATAGGAGTGAAGCGAAGAGTTCACGGCGAAAATGGCGCCGAATATCATCAGTCCACCAACAATGACTAGCTGAGGCTGCCAACCAATTTGCACCGCATAAGCGATACCTGCCGTGACAATAGCCAATCCACCCGCCCACAGCATGGCAACATGACCATCCGGAACTTTACCTTGCGCTTTACCTGTTATTTTAGGAGCAAGACCTTGGACAAAGCCATAACCAATGGTCCAAACGGCAAGGAAACCTCCCACCCATGAATGATCCCAACCAAACACGCTACCTAAGTAAATTGGTAGCGCAATCACAAACCACACATCACGAGCACCGAATAGAAACAGCCGCGCAGCAGAAAGGATATTTATCGGCTCCGATTTAGAGAAAATCTGCGTGAATTTAGGTTTGTTTTTCGCCTTGCCTAAATCGGCTTCTAAGCTCAACAGGCTGCCAATAAACACCAGTGTTAGCACACCTGCCATGGTCAATACCGCATATTTGAAGCCAATAGTTGACAACAGAAGCCCGCCAACAAAGAAGCCAGCACCTTTCAGAGCATTCTTAGACCCCGTCAGAATCGCAATCCACTTGAACAGCGCACCTTGCTGTTCATCAGACACCAAGGTTTTGATAGAGCTTTTAGCACTCATCTTGTTGAGGTCTTTAGCAATACCAGATAAGGCTTGCGCCGCCATAACCCAAGGGATGGTTAGCCATACATTCGGCACCGCAAGCATTGCTAGTGCGATTATCTGCATCCCAAGTCCTAGGTTCATGGTTTTGTTTAAACCGAGTCTCGCTCCTAGCCAGCCACCAATCAAGTTAGTGACCACACCAAAAAATTCATAGAAGAGGAAAAGTGAGGCAATTTCTAACGAACTGTATCCTAAATCATAGAAATACAGCACCACCAGCATGCGTAGCGCGCCATCCGTGATAGTGAAGTTCCAGTAGTTGAACGTCACCAACATATACTGGCGCACATTTTTGCTGAGATTGGAGAACATAAGGTGAAACCCTCTCAATTGTGCAGCGAATAGAGCTTTTGAACACCTATGTACCAAAAGCTCTATTAAGGTTTATTGATTAGCGACTGCCGTGATGTACTCAAGTTGTACTGGTTTAGTGAAAGCTCCTGGCCGTAATGATTGAACTTCACCAACGATGTCTTGCAATTTCCACTGTTTTTCAAGCAGTAGGTGTGCCGCCAAAAGGCCAGTACGACCAGAGCCGCCCATGCAGTGCATAGCGACTTTACCGCCGTTAGCAACAATGTTATGTAGTTTGGGGCTCGCTGCTTGCCACTTAGCCGCAAACTCCGCACCTGGCGCGCAGTCATCTTCAATCGCAATTTGGAACCACTGCATACCAAGCTGCTGCGCTTTATTTCCAAGCTCAGAAACACCTTTGCTGGCAAGCTCTGCATCGTCTAAAGCGGTAACAATGGCTTCAACACCTTGCTCTTTTAATTGTTTAAGCGAGCTGTCTAGATCAACACCTTTCGTCCCTGGACATGGAGTCAGTACTAACGCTCCGTTTTCTACATCTAATTGCCATATTGGATGTGTCATCGTCATCAATCTCATAAAATTCTTATAGAACCAATACTCAAAATAATTGCAGTTGCAGCTAGGCAACAAGTCAGTTCAGCCCTATCAGCATAGGGGCTCTATGTGACAAGGGTGAACGTACGCAGTTAACAACGCTGCAGCTTCAAGTATAAGGAGTATTATGCCAAGCCAACTTTACGCACTAACTCAGCAGTGCGTGTCGCGTAACCCATTTCGTTATCGTACCAAGCGTAGATCTTCACCATACGTTTACCAACCAGCATGGTAGATAGCGCATCAACAATCGTCGAACGTTGGTCACCTTTATAATCGATAGAAACCAGAGGACGCTCCTCATAACCCAGAATGCCTTTTAGCTCCCCCTGTGACGCCTCTTTTAAGAGCGCATTCACCTCTTGTGCGCTAGTGTCTTGCTTCACCTCAAAGATAATGTCTGTCAGAGAAGCGTTCGCCAGTGGAACACGCACTGCATGGCCGTTAATACGATTTTCCAACTCTGGGAAAATCTCTACAATCGCTTTGGCACTGCCAGTAGTGGTTGGAATTAAGCTCATACCACAAGCGCGAGCACGACGCAGGTCTTTGTGCGGAGCATCTAGGATGGTTTGTGTATTGGTCAGATCGTGTATGGTGGTAAACGAAGCATTCTCGATACCCAACTTCTCGTTGATCACCTTGACGACAGGTGCAAGGCAGTTAGTGGTACAAGATGCCGCCGTGACAATTTTATGTATAGCGGGGTCGAAAATATCGTCATTGACGCCTACGACAATGTTGGCAATACCCTCTTCTTTCACGGGCGCAGAGACCACTACTCGCTTAACCCCTTGCGCTAGGTACTGGTTAAGGAATGAAGATTGACGATGAACGCCGGTCGCTTCAATTACCACATCACAACCAGACCAATCAATCGCATCAATCTCTTTTTCTTGAGTAGTATTAATAACTTGGCCATTGATTACGATCTGATTACCCTCAGCTTTGACTTCATGATGCCAACGGCCTTGCACTGAATCGAATTCAAGAAGATGCGCTAGCGTCGCTGCATCGCCAGCCACATCATTGACTTGAACAAACTCGAGTTCTTGCCAATCAAACGCCGCGCGAAGTGCTAGTCGTCCAATGCGACCAAAGCCATTGATACCTACCTTAATTGTCATAAACTTTCTCTTCCATTTGTTAATTACTGACAGCAAACAGGGCGAGCCTGTATTGCATGAAGTCGTTCAATGTCTTGTTGGTACTCTGTTTTAAGGCAGTTTGAAGCAACAAGATCATCAATAAGCTTTTTCATCCATCCTGGTAAATTCGCCGCTAAGCGGTAGAACACCCACTGCCCTTGGCGAACATCGAGCAAAATGCCATTTGAACGTAGCTGTGCAAGATGACGAGAAATTTTCGGTTGGCTCTCTTGCAAAGCTTCGGTTAACTCACCGACACACAAACACTCTTCGCGCATGATCAGCAGTAAACAACGAACTCGAGTTTCATCAGACAACAACTTAAAAAATTGGTGAGGTAACATAAAACATACTCATATATGGATATGCGTATATATTTATTTAATAGTGAACTTTGGTCAAGCCTGATATGAGCATTGTCATAAAAGCTTAATACCGAAATTAAATGATGGTGTTGAGATCCTGGCTCCAGCGCTGAGCCTGAGAGATACGCGGCATCACTTCACTAAGCGATAAGTTAAGTTGTTTACACGCCGCTTCCATCCCCTGCCAATCTGCACTTTCATAGCACTCTTCAAGTTTGAGCAAGTCGCCGTAAGGACCTTGTCTTTCTAACAAAGCAACTTTAATCGCTGCGGCTAATGGCAACTGCTCGACAAGCTCTTTGAGCGACATATCTAGCATCGAGTCGAGTAAAGACAACAGACCAATCAGAAAAGCCTGCTCACGGAATTGGTTGAAAGGGTTGTCGTTCGCCATTAATAAGAAAAACTGAGCCCGCTGCAAACATAAGGTATAGATTTCCTTAGGCTTGTTGGCCGAAACAAACGAAGCAACAGCCAGGGAAACAAAGATTTTCAGCTTATCTTGGCCAAGGTAAACCAACGCCTGACGAAATGAAGAGATAGGGACTTCAATTCGATTCGACATGGTATTAACGAAGCGCAGCAACTTATACGACAACGCCACATCTCGAGCAACAATCTGTTCAACCTTTTCAAAGTCTACCTCTGGTCGGCACACCTCTTGAAACAGTTCCATCGCTATTGCTTGCTGGGGGCTAACATAGCGCTGGCGCACAATTTGTGGCTTGCTAAAAAAATAGCCCTGAAAAAAGCTAAAGCCCGCTGAACGCGTCGCAAGAAACTCTTGCTCGGTTTCGACTCGTTCAGCAAGAAACTTACGCTTTACTCCCTTGGCTAAACGTTCTTGAACCAAGGCACAAGACTCCTCCAGCCCTGTTGCCATAATATCAATTTTGACTATTTGCACATATGGAAGAAATCGTTCCCATTCCGGCTTATAAACAAAATCATCCAATGCAATTAAATAGCCATTGGCATGAATGTGCTTAATGGCTGTAAATAGCTCATCATTTGGTGTGCAAGTTTCTAGCACTTCCACCACGATTTGCTCTTTAGGTAGAGACAAGGGCAGTAAACGCACCAAACTGCTGTGAGGGAAATTGATAAAACAACGCGATGTCGCTAGAGCCGGGTTAGTACCAAGCGAGAGAAAGTTCTCGACAATCAGGCGATATGTCGCCCGATTGGATTCGACATGGGCTGGATAAGCATTATTCTCGCCGTCGCGAAACAACAGCTCATACCCTAAGGTTTGTCGTTTGCCATTAAGTATAGGTTGGCGAGCCACATAGGTGTCTCTCATCCGTTTTTGCATGATAACTGACTACGCTTTGGCTGCTGCTAATAGCGCACCACACCCCATAAACATAGAGCCAAAGACTTTGTTGATACGCGACATGATCTTATCAGAGCGAACAAAGCGTCCCATTTGCGCCGCCAAGCTGGTATAGCCCAACATCACACACGCATCGATCGTTACCGTAGTAACGCCAAGCACCATAAGTTGCGTTAACTGATCTTTACTCGGATCAATAAACTGTGGAAACAGCGCGACCAAAAACACAATCGACTTAGGGTTAGTCAGGTTGATCAGTACCGCTTTACGCATCAAACTCATGCTTGATAGGTACTGAGTTGCCTCTTCGGCTGCAAGGCTAGAATGATCACGCCACTTCTGAATGCCTAGCCAGACTAAGTAAGCGGCACCAACCCATTTGATCACACTAAAAGCAAACGCCGACTGTGCGACTAACGCTCCAATGCCCGCGCCAACTAACACAATATGGATAGTCAGACCAATCTGTAGCCCTGCAATTGCCGCTAGCGAACGACGCGTACCATAGCTCAAACCGTTGCTAATTGAATTCACCGTGCCAGAGCCCGGCGCTAAGCTAAAAACAATCGCAGTGACCACATAAGCAAGCCAAACATGCATATCCATAGTATTTCCTCTCGACTAAATGCAGCTAGGACCACATAATCTAATTCTGTCGCAAAAATGAAATCGTAATCAGGCGCTTAACAACCATGAATGATTCAAGCTTCAACATTACTCCTTCTTATACTCAAGAGTCCAATTTTGAGCAAGCAATCAATAACAATATTGCTAAATTATGGGAGTCTAGAGAAGAAGGCTATATAAAATCGTTCGATAAAACCTCGCTGTACTGGATTAAGCTCACTTCTCCGCAGCACAACAAAGCCATTGTGGTCGTCAACGGGCGTATTGAGTGCACCACAAAATACCAAGAGCTATTTTTCGATCTATTCCGTCAAGGCTACGATATTTATTCCTACGATCACCGTGGTCAAGGCTTGTCTGAGCGTCTGATCGAAGATAAGCAAATGGGCTATGTGGAAGAATTTGATGATTACGTCAAAGACTTAGACAAACTGCTACGACATTTCAGTTTAGACAAGTATCAGAAGCGATATTTACTAGGACACTCAATGGGGGGCAACATCGCGACTCGTTACCTTCAAACCTATGACTACCCATTTGATGCGGTTTCGCTCAGTGCGCCAATGTATGGTGTGGATTTACCTTGGCATTTAAAACCTATTGCGACATTTCTAGGCCAAATATTAACCGCCATTTATCCCAAGCCTACATTCGCACCAGGCCAGGTAGCTTACTTCCCCAAGCCATTTGATGGTAACTTGCTCAGTCAAAGCGATGTACGCTACCACTGGTTTCGTGATCTCTATGAGCAACACCCTGAGCTTAAGATTGGTGGTGCAAGTACGCGTTGGGTGTGGCAAGGCCTGATGTCATGCAAGCAGTGCTATTTAATGACCCGCCACCTAAAGAGCCCTTTATTGGTCATGCAGGCTGGTGATGATCAAATCGTGTCAAATCAAGCTCAAATACGCTTTATGAAAAAGCTTGCTCGCACCAATACCCAATGCGCATTTAAGATCGTTCACGGTGCAAAACACGAACTACTATTTGAAAAAGATGAGCTTCGCAATCAAGCCCTTGATGCTACATTGACCTTTTTCGAACAGCACTAAAATAGGAAATACCTGAGGGTGATCTTTACCCTCTTTTTCCCCTTTATGTTCAAGTAAACTTACCCTCTCAACCCCAATGGGTAACCAACGCTGTACATACGAGGGTGATATGACCAAAGCACGTAAAGATACTCTTTTTCACATTGTAGCCTCTGATCTTGATGGCACTTTACTCGCACCGAACCACCAACTGAGCGAATTTTCTAAGCAAACTCTCAAAGCGCTACACGAAAAAGGCTTCACATTTATCTTTGCGACTGGGCGTCACCATGTTGATGTAGCAGGTATCCGCGAAATCGCCGGTATTCCAGCTTATATGATCACGTCGAACGGTGCCCGTGTGCATGACCAAAACGATCAACTGATGTACAGCAACAATGTACCTGAAGAACTGGTCCAGTCGGTGATCGATGTGATCAGCGAAGATCCAAGCATTTTTGTCCATATGTACCAAAACGAAGATTGGCTATTAGACAGAGATGATGAGATGCTGGCGAAGTTCCATAGTGAGTCAGGTTTTGCCTATAAGCGGTTTAACGCCGATAGAGCACCATGTGAAGGCATAGCTAAGATTTTCTTTACCCACCCAGAGCAGGACCACGATCACCTAGTGATATTTGAAAACAAATTGCGTGAAAAGTTTGGTGATAAGCTCAATATCGCTTTCTCTACCCCTTGGTGTCTTGAAGTCATGGCCGCTGAAGTGTCAAAAGGTCATGCGCTTGAAGCGGTAGCAAAATCGCTAGACTTGAACCTGGAAAACTGTATTGCCTTTGGTGACGGAATGAATGACGCCGAAATGTTAGCAATGGCAGGTAAAGGTTTAGTGATGGGAACGTCGCACCACAAGGTCAAAGAGGCACTGCCAAATAACGAAGTGATCGGCAGCAATGCTGATGATGCAGTGGCTCACTATCTGCATGACAATCTGTTCTAAACGAAAGCCATTACACCCACTTCGATACAGGCTGCATTATGCAGCCTGTGTTTTTATAGCTCTTATCTTTGGCTCGGCCGTTTTTCTTTGTCTAAGATTGCCGCCCACTCTTGCTCTGTCACAGGCATAATCGAAAGGCGATTTCCCCTTTTGACCAGTGGCATGTTTTCTAGCTCAGGCATCGCCTTCATCACCGACAGTGGAATCAAACGTTCCGTCTTACGCACGAACTCAATATCAACCATAAACCAGCGTGGATTATCTGGCGTTGATTTCGGGTCGTAATAATCACTTTCAGGATCAAAAGAAAAATGGTCGGGGTATGACTCCTGCACCACTTTTGCAATTCCAGCCACTCCGACTTTCTTACAGGATGAGTGATAAATCAAAACTAAGTCACCAAGTTTGACCTGATCTCGCATCATATTGCGAGCTTGGTAATTACGCACCCCCTCCCAACAAGAAATGTTTTGTGTTCGGAGTGTGTCAATAGAAAAGGTGTCTGGTTCAGTTTTGAATAGCCAATATGCCATAATAGGTCCCGCCAGTTTCTTAATAGGGAAGATATAGCATGAAGGCGCTCCGAAACCCAGCAGTGGCGATCACTTTACTCGCTCTGCAAGCCTGTTCGACGTCAACCACAATCGATGATAATGCACCTCAGGCGGTAAAAGCTCGCCTCGATAAGCCTGACACGATTAAACCGCAAACCTTTGTTATGCGCGGTGAGGTCGTGGTTGGCCATGAGGTACGTTCAATCACACCTTGTGGCAGCAATCAACAATACTGGCTCGACATCTCTGACGACCGTTTCCATCAAGCTCTAAAGTTGGTGCGATCTCCTTATGCTCCACTTTATGGTGAAGTTATTGGTCATTTGGAAACTGGCCAAACGGACGGTTTTGTTGCTGACTACAATGCACGTTTTGTCGTCGACTCAATTAATATTCTGAGTGCAGAAAATCCAAACCGTTGCGACCAGCCACTTAAGCCAACCCGCGCTTTTGGCAATGAACCCTTCTGGTCCGTGAGTTTTGACCACAACGCACTGACTATGCATAAAATGGGCGAAAAGAAACGTCAGTTAGCGCTCACTACTAGCCGTATTGAGTCAGATAGACGTCGTTATCAATTTGATGGTGGTTCGCTAGAACTCAATCAACGTAGCTGTGTTGATGGCATGAGTGATTCTCTCTATGGTTGGAGTGCTACGCTTCAATTGGACAATAACCGCTATCAAGGATGCGCGACACTCTCAAACCAAGACGCAACTCAAGATTGGATAGGGGTCTATCAGGCCGCATCGACGAAATCGAGTCATTTTAGTGTCGCGCTTAAAGTCTTACCCGATCACTCAGCCACCACTACTTATAGTTATACAACAGGTGAAGCGGACTCAGTGGAAACTGGCTACTGGCAGCAGCTCAATCAAGACCAAATACAGGTGGTGATGACCCGCCACCAGCAGCAACCTTTACTCTCAGAGCGAATCTTCACGCGCAATGGCTACCAGATCAGCACCAGTCAAGAAAAGGTCGGCAACCTGATTTATCCAATTGCCGATGGTGGACTTACATTGTTTAAATCTCAGCAAAGCTCAGACACTACTCAAGCGAATACACCCGCTAGTTCTGAGGCAATCCCCTCTAGCGCAGAGTTTAACCCCAAAGTTGATCAAGCTTTACGTAAATACTTTAAGTCCGAAGATATCGACTCAACTGGAACACGATACCGCTGGTTGGAGTACGACCTAAATGGTGACGGTAAGAAAGAACTGCTGGCACAATTAGATTGGTGTGGTTCTGGTGGCTGTACGTTGCTGATATTTGAAAATCATCAACAAGAGTGGCGTTTCAATAGTCGAGTGTCCTTGGTTAGAACCCCAATTAATCTCGGCTTAGAACAAAATAATGGGTGGCAAGACTTAGTCTTATTTGTCAGTGACGGTGGTGCGATTCCTAATCAACACGTGTTGAAGCATCAAGGTGGTCGCTACCCGCTTAACCCAAGCTCTGCCCCCGTTGCAGACTATGGTCAAATCAGTCCAGTACAACTGTTCTCCGACGGACAAACGCCACATCAGCAAGGTGTACTACTATGAGTCCAACTAGCCATACTGAGGGTAATCCATGCCCTCAGTGCTTACTGAAACACCAATGTGTATGCCGCTGGTTACCCAGTATCCGCGTACCATTCCACCTTGCTCTGTTAACGCATGAAAATGAAACTACGCGTGAAACCAATACCGGGCAGTGGTTAGATAAGAGTCTCTCTTCGACTAGTGTGCATATTTGGCAGCGCACCCAGCCTTGTGACAAGCTGCTAGCTATGCTGCAAAGTGACAATTACCAAGCTTACTTGCTGTTTCCTGATGACGAAAGTATCGCTGTGACTCAGGCTGTCGTTCAGGCGAAACAAAGTGGCAAGACACCTTTATTTATCATTCTCGATGGCACATGGCAGGAAGCCAAAAAGATGCTACGCAAAAGTCAGTGGCTTAAAGCACTTCCTCTCATCCACATCAACCCAACTCAAGACTCACGCTATCAATTGCGTCGTAATCAAGCACAAGGTCATTTGTGCACGATAGAGGTGGGTTGTGAAATTCTCATAGGAGTAGGACAAGTTGAGCAAGCCAATCAACTCCTCAGCTTTTTTGACCACTACATGCAAGCTTTTAAGGCCGACAAGAGCGGCCATGCATTACAAACTAAAACAAGCGACTAGGCTCAGCAAAGTAGAAGCCTTGTAGGTAGTCTACACCTAGACTTTCTGCGATATTGCACACCTCTTGATTGTGCACAAATTCTGCTACCGTTTTCGCATTGAGTACTTGGCATAGTTTGACCAACTGACCGGTAATTTGGCGCTGTTTAGGGTCTTTATCTATGGTCTTTATTAAGCTGCCATCAAGCTTGATCAAATCAGGTTCTAAGCGAATGATTTCGTCGATATTCGAGTAACCTGAGCCAAAATCATCCACCAGCAAGCGCACTCCAAGTTGTTTAAAGTGAGCGCAAATCTCAGCCATGCGACCAAAATCTTTAATTCGCTCTGACTCCAATACTTCAATCCCGAGCCGATAAGGATCATTCATTTGTGCGACGGCTTGCTCTAAAAGGTAGAGGGTTTTGTCGCTGAGCATATCTTGCGGCGACAAATTAACGGAAAATGAATCCTGCTTATCAGCCATATATTCTATGGTTGAAGCCAGCATATGACGACTTAAGCGCGTGTAGAGATGCGTACCTTCAATGATCGGCAGGAACCGACCCGGCGCAATAATCTCACCATCATCTTCAATACGGACTAAACATTCTTGCGAAACCTGCTTGCGCGTGTGGGCAGCAAAAATCGGTTGGCTGTAAGTAATGATCCGTTTATTGAGAATGGCGCGACTCACCACCCCCATCAGATTGAGCTTATCTTGCTGCTCCATCGCACTAATTGAGCAATCGCGAGCATTCAAAAAGTGCGTATTGCGAACCTTACCGATTCGGCGGGCATCAATCGATTTAAGCAGTAGCTCATCCCCTGATATTGCCTGAAAGTCTCGTTTACTCGCAATACCACCTGAAATGGACACCGATAAATAGTCGACTTCAGGCAGACCATAGGGTTCAAAGTTAATATGCTCAATCTGATCGGCAAACTGAGAAAACTCCTGTTGAATTTCAATACCAGGAGCATCAGAAGAAAAAACCAATGCCCATTCCGCGGTGCCGATATAAAACAATTGATCGATAAATGGCGCCCAACGAAGTTCTGAAAGACTACCGATAAAGTAATCGCTTAGATCTCGGATTAGCTCATCAGCAACTTGATATCCATACTTTTCATTAATTTGATGAAAGTTAGATAGTTTCAAAGTAACCACATGCTCATCGTCTTTCACCAGCTTCAACCTATCTTGCAAAGCCACGCGATTTTTTAGCCCAGTACGCTTATCCAGTCGATAACTGTTGATCAACTTTTCGGTTTGCTGAGCGAGTTTTAGCTCCATACTTTTCTGCGTTTCATTGAGACTATCAATCGTATAGCTGATCAAATGAAACAAAGGTGAGACGGGAAACTCTGCTTTTTCTTTTAAAACCAGCGCAGGGCGAGTCACATCTTCACTGTACGCCACGTAGGTCATACTATGGTGAAGAGTTTGCTGCGTCTCACCATGATAGAATTCACCTAGGCAGTAGGAGCCACAACACGTTTCAAATTGGTCGAATAGCTGAGTTTCACTGACGCCTTCAATAAACTCCAAACGCGACTCACAATTATAGATAAATATCGACTCTGGATTGTGACGAGCTAAGCCAGTGACATCATGCCGTACCTGCTCCAGCGTTAATGACGGGTGGTTATAACAAATTCGCACTTCATCACCAACATCCACCGCCTGATCCACTTCAATACTGCCATCTGGATACACCTCTCTCGGACAACTAACGACTCCCGAGCTACTTTTTAAAGGGAAGCTCAACATCTGCTCTAAAGTCAGAGTCCGCCCTTCGGAGAGTCGAGTTTGGTAGAGTGAATAAGCGGGTTGATAATCTAACGAGCGTAATTTGGTGCCGTCAGCATCAGTAACTCTAAGTGGTCCCCCAATCGGGGTCCATTCAGAAAATGCACGACGCCAAACCTGAAGTTTGTCACTATGCAAGGCAGCAGAAACCGTCATTTTCTGAAACGTTTGATTACCAAACAACACCCACTCCTCTCGATCAGCAACATTCGCTGCCACGCCACCACTGATAGGGACATTAGTCAACGAACCTAGAGCTTGATAGAGATTAAAATCAAGCGAGCTAACATGTTGTGAAAAGCTAATGATTGATTTGGAATGATGGTTGAGAGCAAGTCCACAGATGATCTGTTTTGCTTCAGAAAGCGGATTATCGGTAATAGGTACACAAGTAGAAGTGACACTCGTGTGCTCAAAACATGATACAGAGACCAAGCTACCACGGTGGATAATCTGACCATCAACTATGGTGTGGCGAGTACTATGCCCGATGATATGGCATCCAGGAATATGCTCAAGAATATGGTCTGCATAGCCGCATACAACTTGTTCTGGATCCGTAGACAGAAGCTGAACAAGAAACGAAGAGTAACTCTCCGCCGGAATATCCCTTAGATACGCAATTAATTGCCGATTATTGGTAATCAACTTTGAATATGTGCGCATTTAAAAGCCTAAGACGTTGTCTATTTAGATTTATGTTTTGCTATACCGTAATCGAACTAAACCAATATGAAAAGTGTTGTTTTGATCTAAAGCTATTTATATCCCACTCAATAGTAATAGGTCATTTAATCGATTCACTTCAATGTCTGGTAACACTCGTGACTTATTGATGTGGTAAATATTTTTACCCTGATCGTTGTACCAACAAGCTTGAAAACCACTCTGCTTGGCCCCGATGACATCTGAAACTAAGTGATCACCAACATGAAGGATGTTTCCAGCAGGTAAAGATAAAAAACGTTGAGCTTTGTTAAACAACTCTTGATGGGGTTTAGCATAACCATCTGGCCCTGCTTTCAAGACCAAAGAAAAATAACTCGCTAAACCTATCTTATCAACATCGACGTTACCATTGGTTATCGCTACCAAAGGAAAGCGTTTAGCTAACTCGGCCATCACACGGTGTGACTCTTGCGGCACGCTAAAGTCGCTACGTAAACGCAGCACCTCATCAATTGCGTCGTTGGCGGCTTGCTTTGCCTGTTGCTCTTGATAGCCCAATATATATAAACCTCGCTCTATCTGCTTGAAACGCCATAACGTAACGTCATTGAACAGCCAAGGATCATCTTCAGCTAAGGAACGTTTTAAGTCATACCACCAGCGCAAAGTTTTAGTGGCAGAAATAGGATGGTATTTATGCAGCCATGCCACCATTTGTGCTTCTACTTGACGAATTACAGGGCGATTATCATACAGCGTATCATCAAGGTCGAAGGTCATCGCTTGGATGGGTTTCAAGTGGCGGAAAAACTGCATTAGTCGCTATCCTTCTTTTTCGCTCTTGGGTGTGCTTGGTCATACACTTCAGCAAGGTGCTGAAAATCTAAATGAGTATAGATTTGCGTAGTAGAAATATTTTCATGACCAAGCAGCTCTTGCACTGCACGTAGGTTGTTGCTCGACTCCAGCATATGAGTCGCAAATGAGTGGCGTAATTTGTGCGGGCTAATATGGCTAGCGACCGATTGCTTTTGCCCCCACTCGGCCATGCGTTTTTGCACACTACGATGGGAGATTCTGACTCCAAGCTTAGAGACAAATAACCCTATTTCTTCGCTGTTAGCCAGACTCGGCCTTAATTTCAACCACTTAGCGACCCACTCAGCGGCCATGCCAGAGAACGGGACTTTGCGCTCTTTATCCCCCTTGCCCACCACACGCAGTTCACCAGAAGAAAGGCTAACATCTTTGACGTTGACACTCACCATTTCGGCTAAACGCAAGCCCGCACCGTACATCAGCTCCATCATGGCTCTATCTCGCACTGCGAGGGGGTCATCTTCGTTAACTTCGAGCAATTGACCGACTTCATCCACATCCAGGTTCTTAGGTAATGGGCGCTTTTTACGTGGTGCAGATACCCCTTTTGCAGGGTTTGCCGTCATTTCTCCACGCAAGATAAGAAAGTCAAAGAAGCTGCGCAGAGATGAGAGACGAGTCGCTAAACTGCTCGCTTTCATTCCTTCACGCATGCCCTTACTGGCAAGTTGACGAACCCATCCAGCATCAACCTGTTGCCACTCCTTCAGGCCAAGATGAGCAAGGTGCCGTGCCATAGTTTCAAGCTGCTGTTTATAGTTACGCTGAGTGTGTAAGCTCAGCCCCTTTTCGCTCCTTAGATATTCATAGAAGCGCTCAAGGGGCTGTTGAAGACCATTAGGCAGAGGTACTAGTGATTCGCTCATGGTCTTCGCTTTGCCAAGGTAGGCTATCGATAAGATGGGAAAGAACAAGGGCTAAATGGCGCAAGAACAAGGTATCCATATGCGGTTGGAAGTGTCCTCCATCGCTACTTGAAAAGACCAGTACACCTTGCAGAGCTTGTTTGTATAGTGGCAATACCACGTAAGACCCCATTTCTGGTGCTCGTTGATTGTCACCAAATAAAAGTTCGCGATCCACTTTGCGCATTCGGCCTAGGTAAGCACTCTTGCCATTGAGGTGATTGGTCGCAAAACGTTGATAACGCTCTTTACTTAGCGAATAGTAACTCGACTCACTATCAAGCAAACGAACATAAGCCACCAGATCAAGTGACTTCGCCATCTCTTCAATCGCTTTTACCACTGACAATAGCGAGTCACATTTTAGGATCTGCTCCTGAAGCTGCATAAATTCATGGAAAGTACGATCATTGTTCTTCGCCAAAGACATTAAAGCGGTGATCTCTTCTTCCAACTCTTCAATACGTTGGCGCTGACGATTCATTTGCACATGCACCAAAGAAACAGCGCCTTGTTCTTGATGAGGAAGCGCTAGCCGATCGACTAGATCACGTCGCTGATGAAAAAAGTCGGGATTATCACGCAGATATTCGGCAACCACTTCTGCCGTTAGCGCGTCCGCTTCTATTTGAGACACGTCAGTTCCTTATTTTTTTATTATTAGCAGCTTAGTTGACCATCAAATACATGAGTCGCTGGCCCCGTCATATACAGCGGTTTTCCTTCGCCTTGCCACGCAATCTTCAGTGAACCACCAGGTAGGTTAACCGTCACCTTTTCGTCCAGTAGCCCTTGAACAATGCCAACCGCAACGGCACCACATGCACCACTGCCGCATGCTTGAGTTTCACCGGCACCACGTTCGTAGACGCGCAACTTCACTTCGTTGCGGCTCACGACCTGCATAAAGCCCGCGTTCACACGTTCAGGGAAGCGCTCATGAGATTCTAGCAAAGGACCAAGAGTATCAACATCGGTGGTTGCAACGTCATCCACCACAGTGACAACATGAGGGTTGCCCATGCTTACGGCACCACAGAATAGTGTTTTCTCATCAGCACGAAGAATATAGGTTTTCTCAGTTTGCTTGGCTTTAAATGGAATCTTGTTCGGTTCAAATTCAGGAACACCCATATTTACGGTGACCTGATCGTCTTCCTCAATGTTCAGAACCATTTTGCCTTTCTTGGTACTTACACTAATGCTGTACTTATTAGTCAGCCCTTTCATACGAACAAAACGAGCAAAGCAACGCGCACCATTGCCACACTGCTCAACTTCACTACCATCAGCATTAAAAATCCGGTAGTGGAAATCTGTTTCTGGATCATAAGGAGCTTCAACCACTAATAGCTGATCAAAGCCCACCCCAGTATGGCGATCCGCCAAGCGACGAATCAAGTCTGGGGAAAAGAAAATGTTCTGGGTAATGCAATCAACAACCATGAAGTCATTACCCAGACCGTGCATTTTAGAAAAATGGAAATGCATAAGACTCCAATTACTCCGGAAGTACGTTTTCAAGCGCCCAAAGGCTAGATAGCTCTTCTCTCTGACGGACTAGGTGAGCTTGTTTACCATCAACCATCACCTCTGCTGCGCGGCAACGGGTATTATAGTTAGACGACATCACAAAGCCATAAGCGCCAGCCGAGCGCACGGCCAGCAGATCGTTTTGTTGCAGCACAAGTGCACGGTCCTTACCTAGGAAGTCGCCGGTTTCACAAATAGGACCAACCAAATCATAGGTCACGGCTTCACCTTCACGTGGCACGACAGGCACAATATCTTGCCATGCTTGATATAACGCTGGGCGCATCAAGTCATTCATCGCTGCATCAATAATGGCAAAATTCTTGTGCTCGGTATGCTTAAGGAACTCAACTTTAGTCAACAGCAAGCCAGCATTAGCAGCGATAGCTCGACCCGGTTCGAAAATCAGCTCAAGATCTTGATGGTTCTCTAAACGGCCCAGTAACGCTTTAGCGTAATCCGAAGGCTCTGGTGGCAGTTCATCACGGTAGACAACACCGAGGCCACCACCGACATCAAGATGGTCGATAGTAATTCCCTGCGCTTTCAAGTCATCAATCAACGCAAGTAAACGATCAGTCGCATCAATGAACGGCTCAATATCCGTTAACTGAGAACCAATATGACAGTCGATACCCTGAACGTTGAGGTTTGCTAAGCTTTGAGCAAACTTATAGACCGCAGGGGCGCGATCAAACGCGATACCAAATTTGTTATCACGCAAACCAGTCGAAATATAAGGGTGAGTATTGGCGTCAACGTCTGGGTTAATCCGAAGTGAAATTGGTGCTTTGACACCCAGTTCACCAGCAACCTTATTCAGGCGCTCTAACTCTGGTTCTGACTCAACATTAAAGCACTTGATACCTAGCTCTAACGCACGTTTCATTTCCGCTTCTGTTTTACCTACACCGGAAAAAACCACTTTGCTAGGTTCACCGCCTGCGGCAATCACACGCTCTAGTTCACCACCAGACACAATATCAAAGCCAGAACCCAAACGCGCTAAGGTATTCAACACCCCAAGGTTAGAGTTCGCTTTGACTGCGTAACAAACAAGATGTGGATGCTCGCCGACCGATTTATCAAATGCATGCCAATGGCGCTCAAGTGTCGCGCGCGAGTATACGTAAAGTGGCGTGCCAAACTGCTCTGCCAGTTCAGTTAGTGAGACATCTTCGGCCCATAGCTGGCCATCATCCTGATAGTTGAAGTAATCCAAAGTACTTTCCCTTATATTCTGATTATCGTTTTATTGCGAAGGCTGCTCTTTTTGAGGAGCGTCTTCAGGCATGTATAGAGGTCCAGTTTGACCACAGCCAGCTAAGCCAAGGACTGAAAAGATAAATAGCGCTAAGATTGATTTTTTCATCGGTTGTATCGTGATTATTCTGTCAATGCCCCCTATAATCGCACCACACTCAAGAAAAGCAATAGGATAGATTAGATGAACGATACTGAATTTCATCAGTTAGCAGATGTTCAAATGCAAATCATCGAGGAAATGATTGATGATTCAGGCGCGGACATCGACTACGAGACGTCTGGAAACGTAATGACATTGGAGTTCGAAGACCGTAGTCAAATCATTATCAACCGCCAAGAGCCAATGAAAGAAATTTGGCTAGCCTCAAAATCAGGCGGTTTCCACTTTGCTTTGATTGACGCACAGTGGACATGTTCTAAAACAGGTCTTGAGCTGATCGCGATGGTAAAACAAGAGTGTGAAAAGCACTGCGATGAAGAGATTGAATGGGTATAAGCTCCCACTAATGACAAAGAGCATCGATTGATGCTCTTTTTTGTATCTAGGCGTTAACGATTTTACTTGGTCTTGAATAGCTTGCCCCATCATTTCGATAAGGCACGATATATGGCTCGTCATCTTCTGGGTGAACAATCTGATAATACTGCGGCAAGTTAAAGTTAATCAGCTTCGACGACAAAGGGTTCTCGTCTTGTACCGAGGTGTAGAAGCTATTCACACTCGCAATCATCTCATCTTTCTCACCTTTGAACTGGTGATAGACTTCAACGCGATTCGCTTCATCCAATACGTAAATATTAAAACCCTGTTCACTGTCTTCGAAGAAGAACTGGATCAGACCCTCACTGGCAAAACCATCAACAATTTCAGGCAGTTGATAATCTTGCTCTTTATCAAGCATTAACAGTGGTGAGCCTTTGAGTTTATTGGTTGAGATGCTGCGATAGAAGTCGACCGAGTTTTCCAGCATTTGTACCGAAACACCACGACGCTCAAAGAACAAGCCATAAGTTTGCTGACCAATACGCAACGCTTTAAAGCGGCGACGCTTCTCCTGCTCAATCGGTTTTAAGCGCAAATCGATACACTCAGCAAGGAGTTGATAGACCATGTTGCGCATCACACCACGTAAATTTTTACTGTAACAAAACACATCGACCGACTCCGGTGGAATAGCATCTTGGTGCATCTTACCCAAAACGGTCTTCAACGCATCCAGCATCGCTGTCTCGCCCTTAAAGTGCAAGGTGCGCACTTCATGCCAAGAATTACGATAAACCAAATCGACACTGCCGACTAAGCACTTCTGCTCACGACCAAAGCTGAAAATATCCGTGGTTTTAGGGTCAAGTTTGAGAGACTTGCCACTTAACTCGGCTGTTGGGTCATTCTCAAAGTTGATAAACATCGCCAACTGGCTAATCTCACACGGGCTTGCCAGTGCTTGCATGGTTGGGCGACGCTTACGTAATGAGAAGGTATTACGCAAATCACTCACCATCTGATAAAACTTATCGATATCTAGATGAGCATCGCGAATCACCGAGTGCAGTCGAGTTGACTCGGTAATTAAACCATTAAAGAACGACCATGCAACCAACTTACTTAAGTACTCATTGTGCTCTAGCGGAGCCTGGCCAAGAATTCTGTGCGGCGTTAGCGGTTGCTTATACAGATACCAACCTGATTGGTTGGTACGGCCCGGACGTACTTCAATAAAGGTTAAGTCTGACTCGTGTAAATCTGGTGAGATCTGCGGGTTGAGTAAGGTCACTTTGCCCGGTAAAACTTCAAATGCCGCGTATAATTTACGCGCAAGAATACTGATATCCTGAGGGCTGATCGCCGAAGTTATATCATTGCGGCGCGCAAACTGAATTAGGTTACGGTAGCTCTGCATCAACGCATCAAGCAAGGCGTGATGCACTACTTTAACTTGTTCTACCTTCCAATTACGACGGTCATCGAGTTCAGCAATAACAGATGCATCCCAATCCCATTTCTTAACCATGTCGGTTAAAGCTTCACGTCGCCAAGCAACTGAGCCAACACTTGGTTCTCGAGATAACTTCTCATGGGTCTTAAGGTAAAAACAGCGACGCACTAGGTCTAAACGAGTACTGTCACCGATTCGCTCTAAATAACGCGTCACCTTTTCGAGCATCAGATAGTATGCATCCATACCGTAGAGGTCGGGTTCATGAGCAAAGAAACGGCGTTTAGTATCAAGGCTTAGAAGTTGAGTGTTAGGGTACTCCCACGAATAGGCTTCTAGCAGAATGGCTTTTAGAACTGACTTATATGGCGAATCGATACTCTTGTATAGCTGCCATAAGTTCGAGCCAAAATACTCCTCTGCAGGAATTCGATTGAGCTGACCGAAATCGATCCATTTCGAACAATCGATATAACCTTTACTACAGAGGTCTGTAACATATTCGTCGTAGCACTCTTCCATTTCAGGAGGAACAATTTGCCACAATAGACGCTGACCGGCGAGTCGCACTGCACTACGGTAGAATTCATCAAGCAACAACAAGTGTTGGGAAGAACCACAGTTGTCGCCCGTCATCTCTTCAGAGTGGTTTGAGCGGAATCGCTCTTCATCCATCAAGAAAAAATTAGCTTCCACACCCTGAGTTTGCGCCCAATCAGTAATAAGCAAACATTTGTTGGTTAGGCTTTCACGTTCATCGCAGCTCATGCTTGGCGAAACGCACACCCAAATATCTAGATCACTGGAAGTACTTTGACCAATGGAGGAGGTACTGCCCATAGTGTACAGCCCCAAAATCGCTGGGTTATCACTGGTAGTAAGAGGTTGACCAATCGTTAGCTGAGTGTCTTCGACGAACTGTTGCTGGATATCATTCAATTCAAATTCGCGAATACCGAATGGTACTTGCGCGTCAAAATATCCAGGGATAATCGGATGATTGAAATGAAGCAATGTCGGGATCAGGTGGAACACTCGCTGACTTGGCAAATCCATAAGAGCCAGCGCACGTTCAACACGTTGCTGGTTTAGGTTATCAAGTCTTTTTACTAGCGTTTTGGTGTAAGCCTGCAAGGGAGCTTCCTTGGTTCATATCCTAGATGGCACTTTGACTATTAATTGTTCTAAAGCACCAACAAAACGTGATCAATCTATCACTTTTCTTTGGATTGGTAAAGAAATGTACGATCGATTCGACACATTTTTGTCCATCTGAAGTCGTCGCTCTTAGTGTGGTACGTAACTACCATTAATAATAATAGCCTATTTTACAAACGAGACCTAAATCACACTCTTTTAATCATTTTGTGCTAGCAAACATCTAAGCCTCATGTGAACAAATAAGCAATAATACTTTTTTGGCCGACAGTGGTAGGATTAGAGCATTATTTTGTTATCAGCAGAACACTATGACTCAACAAACTTCAATTCGAATCGCTACGCGTAAAAGCCCACTTGCCCTTTGGCAAGCTCACTTTGTTAAAGATGCTTTAATGTCTGCTCACCCAGGCTTGGAAGTTGAGCTAGTGACCATGGTGACTAAAGGCGACATCATTCTAGATACGCCTTTGGCGAAAGTTGGTGGGAAAGGTTTGTTCGTAAAAGAGTTAGAAGTAGCCATGCTAGAAGGGCGCGCTGACCTTGCTGTTCACTCGATGAAAGATGTCCCTGTCGACTTTCCACAAGGTCTTGGACTCGTGACGATCTGTGAACGTGAAGATCCTCGCGATGCTTTCGTTTCGAATACATATAACAATATCGATGAGCTGCCACAGGGTGCGGTAGTAGGGACTTGTAGCTTACGCCGTCAGTGTCAACTAAAAGAATATCGTCCAGACTTAGTGATCAAAGAACTGCGTGGCAACGTCGGTACGCGTTTAGGTAAGCTCGATGATGGCCAATACGATGCCATTATCCTAGCGGCGGCTGGCCTTAAGCGCCTGGAACTTGAACAACGTATTAAAAGCTTTATCGAACCAGAGCAATCTCTACCAGCCGTCGGCCAAGGCGCGGTGGGTATTGAGTGTCGTCTTGATGATGAGCGCCTAATTAAATTGCTTGAACCACTCAATCATAAAGAAACCGCCGATCGCGTCTTATGTGAGCGCGCCATGAACCTAACTCTAGAAGGAGGCTGTCAGGTGCCTATTGGTAGCTACTCTCTAATCGATGGTGATAACATCTGGTTACGAGCCCTAGTCGGTGAGCCTGATGGCTCTAAGATCGTTCGTGGTGAGATCCGTGGCTCTCGCACTGAAGCAGAAGCATTGGGTGTTAAGCTTGCTAATCAGCTACTCGACCAAGGTGCGAAAGAAATCTTAACTAAGCTATACGCGGACCACGAGTAACGTTATATGGCAGTACTGGTCACTCGGCCGGGACAACAAGGCCGCTCGCTATGTGAACAATTATCAGAGGTTGGTATTGAAAGCTATCACCAACCTCTGATTGAAATCCAGCCCGGAGAGCAATTACAAGGGCTGGAGGCATCCATTCCCCAATTCGATATTATTATTGCTGTCAGCCAACATGCGGTGACAGCCACAGATACTCACCTTAAGCAGCTAGGTCAAAACTGGCCAACCAAGCCTATCTACCTTGCCGTTGGTCAAAAAACTGCGCACGTTTTGAGCAAAGCGACTCAACAAAAAGTACACTACCCACAAGTCAGTGATAGTGAGCACCTGCTCCAGCAAGAGTCTCTTTGCTCCATCGCCAACAAAAAGATACTTATCTTACGTGGCAATGGCGGCCGAGAGCTGATCTTCGACACTCTCGTTGCTCGAGGGGCGCTGGTCGAATATCGCGAGGTGTATAAACGAGAAAACCTAGCTTTCCGCTCAGATTTGCTCGTTCCTATCTGGCAGAATAAACCAATAACCCAATTAGTCATCACCAGTTCAGGTCAGCTCAGTTACTTTGTTTCTCAGCTAACTGATGACCACAAGAGCTGGTTATTTACGCTCCACCTTTATGTACCTAGCGAGCGAATAGCGCAACAAGCACGTGAAGTCGGTTTTCAAGTTGTTACCAACACCTTCAGTGCCTCTAATAAAGTATTACTGGCTGCTCTCCGGCCAAGTGAAACAGGACAATAAATAATGACCAACAAAAATAACAACGATAAAAATGCCCCTGACCAAGACAATAAACAGGCAGAGGAAGTAACCAAAGCAACACCAATAGCGTCTGAAACGATTCAAGCTACTGCGGATGAAACCACCGCAGAGCCAACCACACCATCTGAACCTAAGCCAGCGTCAAGCACTCGACCTGAATTTGAAGAAAAGCAAGGCAAGCGCGGTGTCAAACTCGGCACTATTGCGATCGTTATCTCTTTACTGTTTGGTGGTGGCCTCACCTTCCAAATGCAGCAGAAAAATGCTCACTATCAAGCACAAATTGAAGCATTACAAGCTCAACTCCAAAAAACGCAAAGTACGATTCAGTCTGAGCTTGAATCTACTCAACAGCAAGCCATAGCCAAAGCGACAGAGGTTACCCACCGCGCCGAAACCGTTCTTGAACAGCAGCAAAAAAGCATTGAAAGTTTGCAAGTGGCTGTTGCTGACGTGAAAGGTCGCCGACCAAATGACTGGCTGCTCGCAGAAGCCGATTACTTAGTCAAACTAGCAGGTAGAAAACTGTTCCTAGAACACGATGCCGTCAGTGCCACCAAACTGATGGAAAGTGCTGATCAACGTATCGCAGCTCTTAACGATCCAAGCCTAGTTCCTCTACGTAAGTCTATGGCTAACGATATCACCAAGCTGAAAACCATTCCGCTTGTCGACAGAGAAGGCTTAGTGCTACGAATTACTGCGCTGCAACAGCAGGTTGATAGCCTGCCATTAGCCAATGCACTGTTACCCGAAGCACAGCAAGTTGAAAAACCCATTGTTTCTGAAGATGTCAACGATTGGAAAAACAACTTAATGACCTCTCTCAAAGACTTCTCTGAGAACTTCATTACGTTTAGAACTCGTGATGGTAATGTCATTCCACTGCTGTCACCGCAACAACACTTTTACTTAAAAGAGAATATTAAAGCTAAGTTAGAGACGGCAATTAAAGCCGTTTATGTAGAGCAACAAGATATCTACACTACCGCATTAACTACAGCAGATAAGTGGTCAGCGACTTTCTTTAATCAAGACTCCAATGAAGTGAAAGAATTCAATAAAGCACTCGAGCTATTAAGCAAACAAGAGGTACAAGTTGAATACCCAGTAAAACTGGAAACTCAGCAGCAACTATCCGATGTTATTCGTGAACGCTTACGCCGTGAAGTGACCACCTTAGTAAGGGAGGAAAACTAATGTTCCGAATTATTTTCCTCTTTGTCGTACTTGGCTTAGGTCTGTTTGCTGGAACTCAGTATGCTGGCCAGCAAGGCTATGTGCTAATTTCAGTTGCAGGCAAAACGATTGAGATGAGCGTAACGACTCTGGTGATATTTATTATTGCTACGCTCGCCGCTCTGTTCGGTCTTGAGTTTGTAGTGAAAAAAGCGTTGAGAGCCAGTTCTTCAACATGGAACTGGTTCAGTGTGCGAAAAATGCGTCGTTCTCGCCGTTATACCAACGAAGGTATTATTAAGTTACTAGAAGGTGACTTTAAACTCGCTGAAAAGAAGGTCACGCGTTGGGCGAAGCACCATGATATGCCGCTGTTATGCTATCTAGTGGCATCAGAAGCCGCGCAAGGTATGGGTAATAATGAACAACGTGACCGTTACTTAGAACTGGCCGCACAGCAAGAAGATTCTCTGCTAGCCGTTGAGCTTACCCGAGCTAAACAACAGATTCGTGACGCTAGCTATAACGATGCTTTCGATACGCTTTCTCACTTAAAAGACAGCTATCCAAATAACGCCATTGTTTTGAATCTACTGAAGCAAGTTTACATTGAACTGAAGCTGTGGCAGCCACTAATCGACCTATTGCCTAAATTAGTCAAGCACAAGATTGTCTCTAGAGAAGAGCAAGCTCCACTAACGCAACGCGCTCAATGCGGTCTGCTCATTGACGTCGCTGAGCAAAAAGGCAGTGAAGGGTTAATTGCTCACTGGAATGCTTTACCGCGAAAAGCCAAGGTGGATACTCACCTTGTCGAGTGCTTTGCCAAACAGCTTATTTCTCGTCAAGCCGACAATGAAGCCTTTACCCTAATTAAAGAGACACTTAACAAACATCCTAACTCTGTTCTCTATGCTCTATTACCAGAGCTGAAGCTAGCAGATAGCCACCCTGTGATTACCTTCCTAGAAGGTGCTCTGCGTAAAGACTCCAATAACGCTGAAGCACACAGCGCTATTGCTCAGTTCCATTTACGCAATGAAGAGTGGCCTCAAGCCCAGCAGCATTTAGAGAAGGCGTTGTCTGTGCGCTCAAATGTTTCTGACTACGGGCGCCTTTCTGATGCACTAGAGAAGCAGAATTTAACTAAAGCAGCGCATGAGGTTTCAAAGAAGGCATTAACCCTTATCAAAGATCCTGCCGCTTAATCAGTTATTTAGAAATGTCCAAAGCCACTCGCTCGAGTGGCTTTTTTGTGCCTGATACCAATCTAAGTAAAAATCTATTCAAATGAAGATGCGTTTACTCACTCTCGCTCATTTTAAAGGAGGACAGTCCCGAACGCAGATCACCAAGTACCTCAAAGTAAGCTGCACTAGCATAAATAGATGGGTTCAAGCTTTTTTAGAGGAAGGACTTGAAGGTCAACAAGAAAAGCCTAGAACAGGGCGACTTGAGTATGCGTTCTTATATGGTTCAGTCTACCCAGCAAGAGGCATTGGAAAAGCGATGGTCGTCTTGGTAAACAAAGACATTATGATTCAACACTCAGGCAACAGAGCATGGTCGTCATGCTGTCGTAAACATGGATGGAGTTGGTTACGACAACACTATTTAGCGAGCCAAAGTTTTACGAACTAAAACGACAAAACCCAGTCCGAAGACTGGGTTTCCAAATAAGTGGCGGAGTGGACGGGACTCGAACCCGCGACCCCCGGCGTGACAGGCCGGTATTCTAACCAACTGAACTACCACTCCGCAGTGGTCTATTTAAAGTCTTATCTAAATCGTGCTTTAAACAGATAATGTTCAAAGCCTGGCGATGTCCTACTCTCACATGGGGAAGCCCCACACTACCATCGGCGCTAATTCGTTTCACTTCTGAGTTCGGCATGGAATCAGGTGGGTCCAAATCGCTATGGTCGCCAAGCAAATTCTGTTTTGTCTTCACTTTTCTAAAAAGTGAAAGCAAAAAATCTGGAAAGCTGTTTTTAAATTCTGTATTTACACATTCAAAGTTCTTGCTTTGAGTCCATCAAAACCCTTTGGGTGTTGTATGGTTAAGCCTCACGGGCAATTAGTACAGGTTAGCTCAACGCCTCACAACGCTTACACACCCTGCC
>Ga0213830_1000252_pt1 | contig 56883 bp, 44 predicted proteins | sample SWATP11_FD_161661 | JGI IMG/M metagenome (GOLD analysis project Ga0213830, IMG submission 161661) | Coastal seawater microbial communities from Marineland, Florida, United States - SWA TP1 #1 | ecosystem: Environmental > Aquatic > Marine > Coastal | place: USA: Florida | collected 2016-08-06 | reverse complement strand
ATAAATTTGTCAGACACTCTAATAGGTAGTTTACAAGTTGTCAGTCTAGCCGAGGCTTCCTGACTTCTGTTGTTACTACTCTACGGAGTGCCCACACAGATAATTAATTACAAATTGTTAAAGAACGATGAGCATGGAAGTTCGAGTGTCGAAATCAATCATGGACGATTGTTTATTTCGACCGTTTCCTTTCCAGCTCTGGCTGAGAACCTTGCCTCAACCGGGACGCGCATTCTACGCTGTCCGATTTTGTTGTCAACACTTTATTTTAATTAATTTTTAAAACATTTTGTTGAGAACTTCTTTCATCGGTTTGCCAGTTTGTTTTAACTGCTTCCCCGTTGGAAGAGGCGCGCATTTTAGGGAACTTTAGAATTAGTGCAACCCTTTATTTCAAAAAAATGACAAAAAGAAGCCCGAGCGCACAAATAACAAACAAGATGACTAAAATTTATATTAAACAGGCTATTTTCTGGTTAAAAGTGGATGATTATCGTGTATCAAATTATGTGGAAAGTAAGGGACCGTAATCTACTTTGTTTTCTATTTTGGCCCTAGATGAACAATCCTTTTATTAAAGTTGCTAGATTTAAGTTTTGAAGTACGAATAAAAAACGGAGCCTAAGCTCCGTTTTTACAATAATGAAATTAACTTGGGGTTATTCCCATTCAATCGTTGCTGGCGGTTTACCACTAATATCGTAAACCACTCGTGAGATACCATCTATTTCATTAATGATGCGATTAGAAACCTTACCGAGGAAATCATATGGCAAGTGCGCCCAATGCGCGGTCATGAAATCGATAGTTTCAACAGCACGTAGACTCACGACCCAATCATATTTACGTCCGTCACCCATAACACCTACTGAACGAACTGGTAGGAAAACAGTAAACGCCTGGCTAACCTTGTTATATAAGTCTGCCGCGTGTAGTTCTTCAATAAAGATAGCATCCGCACGACGTAACAAATCCGCGTATTCTTTTTTCACTTCACCTAGAATACGTACACCTAAACCAGGTCCAGGGAATGGGTGGCGGTATAACATGTCATATGGTAATCCAAGCTCGAGACCAATTTTACGAACTTCATCTTTAAACAGTTCACGTAAAGGCTCAACCAAACCAAGTTCCATGTCTTCAGGTAATCCACCAACGTTATGGTGAGATTTGATCACATGTGCTTTACCCGTTTTTGACGCTGCCGATTCGATTACGTCAGGATAGATCGTGCCTTGCGCTAACCATTTAGCATTTTGAAGTTTGCCGGCTTCTTCATCGAATACTTCAACAAATACGTTACCAATGATCTTACGTTTTTTCTCTGGATCATTTTCGCCTTCAAGACGATCTAAGAAACGTTGCTCGGCATTTACGTGAACAATGTTAAGACCGAAGTGATCACCAAACATTTCCATCACTTGTTGACCTTCGTTTAAACGCAACAAGCCATTGTCAACAAATACACAAGTCAGCTTGTTACCGATAGCGCGATGCAACAACATGGCAACTACCGACGAGTCAACGCCACCTGACAAACCAAGTACAACTTCATCATCGCCGACTTGCTCTTTCATTTTAGCGACAGCGTCTTCAATGATTGAAGCAGAAGTCCAAAGTTTTTCACACTCACATATGTTGCAAACGAAGTTTTCTAATAATCGTAGACCTTGTTTAGTGTGAGTCACTTCCGGGTGGAATTGCACACCATAAAAACGTTTTTCTTCGTTAGACATAATGGCAAAAGGACAAGAATCCGTTTTTGCAACCGTCTTGAAGTCAGCAGGAATCGCATTAACTTTATCGCCGTGGCTCATCCATACATCTAATAAAGCGTTACCGTCTGCTGCTATTGAATCTTCGATGTTTTTAAGCAATAAGGATTCTGACACCACTTCTACTTGCGCATATCCAAATTCACGCTCCATGGAAACTTCAACACTGCCACCTAATTGCTGCGACATTGTCTGCATGCCATAACAAATACCTAGTACAGGCACACCTGCATTAAATACATATTCTGGAGCACGAGGAGAGTTGTCTGCCGTTACTGACTCAGGACCACCGGCCAAAATAATGCCGTTAGGGTTAAATTCTTTAATTTGCTCTTCAGTAACGTCCCATGCCCATAACTCACAATACACACCAATTTCACGAATGCGGCGTGCGATTAGCTGAGTATATTGAGAACCAAAGTCTAAGATTAAAATTTTGTGCTGGTGAATGTCTTGCTGAACTGACATGTTTTAGCCTTCTTTTAAAATGTGATTAACGATGCCTATATAAAAGGTCACCGTTTAGAAAATTAAAAAGCCGAACTTAAAAATAGTTCGACTTTTTAGAATTTAGAAATTCTTCTTGTGAAGAATTAGCCCATTCTGTAGTTAGGCGCTTCTTTAGTGATTTGTACGTCATGTACATGAGATTCACCCATACCAGCAGCTGTTACACGAACGAACTGAGGTTTAGTGTTTAACTCATGAATGGTTGCACTACCCGTTAGACCCATTGCGCTACGGATACCACCAAGCTGTTGGTGAATAATGTTTTCAATCGGACCTTTATAAGCCACACGGCCTTCGATGCCTTCCGGAACCAATTTTTCTTTGTTGTCAGACTTCTGGAAGTAACGATCTGATGAGCCATGACTTTGATTCATCGCGCCTAAACTTCCCATACCACGGTAAGACTTATAATAGCGCCCTTGATATAGTTCAACTTCACCCGGCGCTTCTTCAGTACCAGCAAGCATAGAACCAACCATAACGCAGCTTGCACCAGCAACCAGTGCTTTTGCGATGTCACCTGAGAAACGGATACCACCGTCAGCGATAACAGGGATGTCTTTACCCGCGACAGCTTCAACGGCATCGGCAATTGCAGTAATTTGAGGAACACCACAACCAGTAACGATACGAGTTGTACAAATAGAACCAGGGCCAATACCCACTTTAACCGCATCTACGCCCGCTTCAACTAGCGCTAACGCGCCTTCAGCCGTTGCGACGTTACCGCCAACTATTTCTAGATCTGGATAGTGTTTGCGAGCCCAAGAAACGCGATCTAATACACCTTGTGAGTGACCGTGTGACGTATCAATCAATAATACATCTACACCCGCTTCTACTAATGCGGCGATACGTTCATCAGTACCAGCGCCAACACCTACTGCTGCACCAACACGTAAACGACCCAAAGAGTCTTTACAAGCGTTAGGTTTGTCATCGGCTTTTTGGAAATCTTTAACAGTGATCATACCCGCTAATTTAAACGCGTCGTCTACTACTAAAATCTTTTCAATGCGGTGCTCGTGCATTAAACGTAAAACGGTTTCACGTTCTGCAGACGCCTTTACTGTGACCAGCTTTTCTTTTGGCGTCATTACTGACGTAACAGATGCATCAAGGTTTGTTTCAAAACGTAAATCACGTCCCGTTACAATACCTTCTAAGTTGTTGTCTTTATCTACAACTGGGAAACCAGAAAAACCGTGTTCGTCTGCTAAACGCATAACGTCGCCAACGGTAATATCTTTTGGAACGGTTACTGGATCCGAAACGATACCCGCTTCGAATTTCTTAACACGACGAACTTCGTTGGCTTGAGCCTCAATCGACATATTTTTGTGAATGAAACCTAAACCGCCTTCTTGCGCTAGGGCAATAGCTAATCTGCTTTCTGTAACTGTGTCCATTGCTGAGGACACCATAGGAATATTCAACTCGATGTTACGAGTTAAACGTGTTTTTAAATCTGCTTCGTGCGGAAGTACTGTTGAGTGACCAGGGACGAGTAAAACATCGTCAAAGGTTAGAGCTTCTTTAGCTATGCGCAACATGAAATTTTACCTTAACTTAATATTTGGAAGGAGGTGATTATGTTGCGGCGGCATTTTAATCTAAAGTTTGCCAAAGGTAAACTGACTTTATGAAAAAAACTTGTTAGAGTTTCCGGTTCTAAGTTTAAAAAGTTCTAAAAACGTGAATAACTTTAACGTCAACTCACAACAAAAAATCTACCAAGTCTCTGAACTCAATCAGAAAGTTCGAATGATGTTAGAGGGAGAATTCCTCAATGTCTGGATCACGGGTGAAATTTCTAATTTTGTGCGTGCCGCGAGTGGTCACTGGTATTTTTCTCTAAAAGACAAAAAAGCACAAATTAAAGGTGCCATGTTCAAAGGCAATAATCGCTCTGTCCGCGCCCAAATTGGTGACGGTACACAAGTGTTGGTGCGAGGCAGATTAAGCCTTTATGAACCTCGTGGTGATTATCAGCTCATTGTAGAAACCATGGAGCCTGCTGGCGAAGGTTTGTTAAAGCAGCAGTTTGAACAACTCAAACAGAATTTAGCGCAATTAGGACTTTTTGATCAGGACGTAAAACGCCCTATTCCTATTGCTCCAAAACGTGTAGGCATTGTCACTTCACCAACAGGCGCCGCTATTCACGACATTTTGACGGTACTAAAACGCCGTTCACCGCAAACCGAAGTCGTGATTTATCCGACTATGGTGCAAGGTGAGCATGCATCACAAAACATTATATGGGCCATTAACGCTGCTAATTATCGACAAGAAGTGGATGTCTTGATTGTTGGCCGAGGTGGGGGGTCATTAGAAGACTTGTGGAGTTTTAACGACGAAGCTTTGGCGCATACTATCTATAACTCTGCTTTGCCAATTATCTCTGCTGTAGGGCATGAAGTGGATGTATCCATTTCAGACTTTGTGGCCGACTTACGAGCGCCCACCCCGTCTGCTGCGGCAGAGCTTGTGTCTACTGATAACGACGAGCTGAAAACCCAAATAAGAACCTTGTATAGCAAATTGCTAACGGCATTCAGCCACCAGCATAAAAGCCGAAAATCAGACTTCATTAAGCTAAGTAAAAATTTGAGTTTATTGCATCCCAGTCACCAAATCAGACTCTCCCAGCAAAAAACGGATGAATTGCAGTTAAGAATGTCGGGTTTGGTTCAGCAACAAATTGCCACCGCCAAACAAACAAAAACGCTGTTTCAACAAAGGTTACTGGCGCAATCGCCCAAACATCAAGTATCCATGGCAAAATCGAATCTAGCTCACCTCAGTGAGAAGCTGATTGCGCTAAATGAACATAACCTAGAACAACAAAACAATAAGTTTTCCAGATTGATTGAAAAGCTGAATCTAGTTAGCCCTTTGGCGACACTTCAACGCGGTTATTCCATAACAAGCAATGAAAACAACCAAGTTGTTTCTCAAGTTGAACAAGTTCAAGCGGGCGACCCGTTAACCATTAAAGTCTCTAACGGTGAAATTAAAACCAAGGTAACTGAATGATAAAAACAAAAAAGTTAGCCAAGTTATCAATGTTAGTCTCTGCTTTAACACTCTCTCCAAGTGTCGTTGCAGAGAGCATTTTTTCTTCATTCGACTATGGATTGTCGGTGAGCAGAGCCTTTACCGATCAGGAACTTAATTTTGTAAACCCGCAAAATGGTGACTCTTCCAGTGTAACCCTATTCACTGCCACTGACGGACTGCAGTTTTTTATTTCAAGCGAAAACTGGAGTTTCTCTACTGCAATTCAAGATACGTCGAGCACCGAAAAAAATGAAACGGATGTCCTGGCGCAGTCAGCTGGATTGGAGCAATCAGGTCATGAGTTTTCACTAGGTTATTATCAGGGAGATTGGAGTTACCACCTGACATTTGGTGAAAGTGATTACGATGTAACGCAAAATACATATCAAGCCCGGCCAAGCTTGGCGCAAGACATTGTGTCCAGCCAAACGAGCAATCGAACCAATTATCAGGACACATTCTGGCAAGTCTCCGCCAGCAAATGGATCGACTTAACAAATTTGAATGAAAATCTTGCGGCGACATTAGAAGTATCAGCTGGCTATTTTGACAGTTCAGGCAGGATCACCCGGCAGACGCAAATTCAACAAAACCAGCATGGTGCAGTGGCCGATAGATATATTCAAGTTATCGAAGAACGAAACGGCAAATCAATTCAATTTGGTCAATTGCCATCGCCGCAAATAGATACGAGTAGTGGCCAGTGGTTATATACCATCAGCGGCAGTCTTGACTATGCCCAAACCTGGTGGCAAAAAGACTGGTTTATATCCACATGGTTTAGTTTAGAAACTTCGGATAGTGATGAAGGTAGTTTGACGCTAAGCCGTCCAGGCCGAGGTCCAAATAATGTCGGGCGAAGCATAAGGTTAGATCAGGAAGTGGAAAACGAAGAAGACCTGATCCAATCGGGAGGCTTGGACATTACTATTAATCTAACGTCCAACTGGTCTGCAAGTTTAGGGGTTTCCGATTCCAATATCGCTCAACCTCAATATCAGATGAGTGCCTACCTGAGTTTCTAACCCCTATTAATTTGTCTTAATTTTCATGATGTGGCCGTTAAATTCGACCACATCACCATCAAATAGTTTTTTGCGGACCACTTTACAAATGTCATCATTAACCATGACATAACCTTCATTGATCAAAGCTTTTGCCTGACCACCGCTTTCCACTAGCCCTTCAAACTTAAGCAGTTTATTTAACTCAATGGATTCATCTTTAATTTCAACAATATTCATAATTTTATTCTGACAGTTATTTTGCTCACGATTATGTCACAGATCCTACCTATGCGGTTAATTGTTAAGGTAAACTCTTGTTTAACAAACTTTACTTTTGAATTAGCCGCAATTACTGATGACAACTAAACAACTTGTGGAAGAAGTCCCTCTGGCCATTAATATTAATGGCGTGAATTTCGCAGTCATGTTGGCAAGTCCATTTGATATCGAAGACTTTGTAGTGGGTTATCTTCATTCGGAATCGGTGATCAAATACAATCGCGATATTCATGAAATCAACATTGAACCACATCAAGATGCCAGAATTGTGGACGTCACTATTGCCAACCGTTGTTTGGAACAATTAAGAAGCCGTCAAAGACAACTAAAAGGAACCAGTGGTTGCGGTTTATGTGGCAGTCAATCCTTGGAAGTCGCCTTTCCTAAATTGGAAGCGCTGCCCAACTCTGCCCCTTTTGATTTGAAATTAGCTGCAGAATTAAAACACCAATTGCGCCCTTGGCAAATTCACGGTGCCAATAGCGGCGCTTTGCACGCCGCGTTTTGGTTAGACAAAAAAGCGAAAATCCAGTTTTGCCGAGAAGATATAGGTCGGCACAATGCACTGGACAAAATAATAGGCCATGTAAAACGTCGTCAGCTCGATACTACCGACAGCGCCGTTTTAGTTACAAGCCGATGCAGTGTTGAACTGGTACAAAAAACCGTACTAGCACGCATACCTAACTTGCTAAGTCTGGCCTCGCCGAGTACGCTGGCAGTTAAATTGGCTCAACAGTCCAAGTTGAATCTCATCCATATTCCTAAACACGACGCCCCATACCTGTTAAGTGGAGAAAGTTAATGAAAAGAGCCGATAAAGCTGGCGGTCTGCCCTCTTTAAAATCCACTGTATCCGTTTTGTTAAAAAGTAAGCGAGTGCGTTCCAATATAAAAAATTTATTGCGAGTGAATCAAACGGATGGTTTCGATTGCCCAGGTTGTGCCTGGGGCGACAACAAAACCGGGACATTCCAGTTTTGTGAAAACGGCGCCAAAGCCGTTGCCTGGGAGTCCACGGAGAAAAAGATTGGACAGGCATTTTTTGCACAATACCCGGTTTCGAGATTGTTAAAACAAAGCGATCATTGGCTTGAGTACCAAGGACGTCTGGCGGAACCTCTAAAATACAATGCACAGAGCGATTGTTTTGAACCAATCGATTGGCAAGCTGCCTTTGAGTTTATTGCAGAGAAGTTAAACTCACTTTCACCGGACGAAGTAGAACTATACACATCGGGTCGAGCCAGCAACGAAGTGGCCTTTTTGTACCAGTTGTTTGGCCGAAGTTTTGGCACAAACAATTTTCCTGACTGCTCAAACATGTGCCACGAGGCAAGTGGTGTTGCTTTAAATGAGTCGATAGGCATTGGTAAAGGCACTGTCGTTTTAGAAGATTTTGAACAAGCCGACGCCATTTTTGTATTTGGGCAAAATCCCGGTTCCAACCACCCTCGCATGATGAATGCTCTTAGAAAAGCGGCACGCGGCGGTTGTAAAATTGCCAGTTTCAACAACTTAAAAGAGGTCGCATTAGAAAGGTTTGCCAGTCCACAAGATCCAGTTGAGCTGCTAACCTCCGCTGCCACCGACATCAGCCATTTGTACTTCACGCCTAAAATAGGCGGGGATATGGCAGCCGTAAGAGGCATGGTGAAACACTTAGTCGAAACGGGCGCTAAACTTAACTCTGAATTTACCCAATCACATACTTTGGGTTTAGACGACTACCTATCGGAAGTGAAAGCGACATCATGGAAAAAAATCGTCGAACAGTCGGGCTTATTAGAATCTGATATCCAACAAGCCGCGCAATTGTTCTATCAATCAGATAGAGTCATCAGCACGTGGGCCATGGGCATCACACAACACAAACATTCAGTAGACACAGTCAGAGAAATCGCCAATTTGCACTTGTTGTTTGGCCAAATAGGTAAAGCAGGTGCCGGGATATGTCCGGTTAGAGGGCACAGCAACGTTCAGGGAAATCGTACGGTAGGGATAAATGACAAACCCAAAGCTGCATTTTTGGAACAGCTGGATAACACCTTTGGGATCACTACCCCAAAAACGCATGGCCACAACGTATACCATGCATTAAAGGCGTTACATCACAAACAATCAAAAGCACTCATCTGTTTGGGTGGAAATATCGCGGCAGCCGCCTCCGACTCAGATTTTACCTTTGAAGCCGTACGTCGCAGTGAACTCAACGTGCACATCGCCACAAAGCTCAATCGCAGTCATTTGTTATTGAGTAAAGATGCCTTAATCCTGCCTTGCCTTGGCCGCACTGAAATAGACAGGCAAAAAAGCGGTGAACAAGCGGTCACTGTAGAAGATACCTTTTCTATGGTTCACGCTTCACACGGTGGCACAGAACCCGACGGCCTAAATTGCATGTCTGAAACCGCCATCATTGCCAATATTGCTAATGCAACGTTAGGCTCGGCGCCCGTTGATTGGCTTTGGTTATCTGAAGACTATTCCAGAATTCGAGATCTTATCGCTAAAACCATTCCTGGTTTTGAGAACTTTAATCAAAGAATTCAGGCACCAGGTGGGTTTCACCTGACAAACTCGGCGCGCAATTTAGACTGGCAAACAACGACTGGCAAAGCAAACTTCAGCTCTGCCGCTCTGCCCCAAAGCCTTTTCAACCAAAACGTTGAAGCGGAGATTGAAAAACAAAAGTCCCCAGTTTTAACCTTACAGACACTGCGTTCACATGATCAATACAATACCACCATTTATGGTATGAATGACCGTTACCGTGGTGTTGAAAACCAACGAAAAGTCTTGTTTGTAAATGCCAAAGACGCTCGGCGACAAAATTTGAAAGATGGAGAACTGGTAAAAATTTCGTCTATTTGGGAGGACGACATTAGCCGTTCTGTAGATGGCTTCCAGCTCGTCTTTTATGACATTCCACGAGGTAATGCGGCAGCGTATTACCCGGAAACCAACCCATTAGTGCCTATTGACAGTGTCGGTGATAAGTCAGATACGCCGACGTCAAAATCAGTAGCGATCGTCATAGAGCCATCTTCTAAACACTTAATCATCAAACAAGAATCTGACTAAAAATAACAGGAATGAAAAATATGAATCATGGCGTCTCCTCTCTGAATAAGTCAGCGATTAAATCCTCACTAAAATCACTATTGGTAATTTTGCCTTTGTTTGGGATTTTGTTCGGTATGGGCATGGGAATGTTTATAGTGGGCACAGAGTTTAAATCCACCAGTGAGATGCTTGGCAAAATCGCAGCGATATTGTGTCCTATTTTGGCAATTCTGACCTTGTCGTTTCGTCATTACTTTAGACACATCGACAGTTTATAAGCCGACTAAAAAAACAGGCTGTTAGACGGCAGTTATAATGCTGCCGCTTTATTCCTCATTGTTCATGATTTAATTAAAATCAGTTCGGTCTGGCGACCGTTCAAATACCAAATACCAGTCTCATCAAAAAATGCGTCTTCTTCTAACATAATACGAATTTCCTTATTCCACTCTTTGATAAACACCGCATTATTCAACTCAATGGAATAAGCCGTATTCAAATGCAGAGGGTAATCGCCGTCACCTGGAACGCCTTGTTGTTTGTCCCACATACCTAATGTGGTTCCAGCGGCGTGACCATGATAGCCAATAGGGTGAGTATAGATGGTTGGTTTCAGCCCTTGTTTTTTAGCAAGTGCTAAAGACGTCTTTAACACTTCATTACCAGTTCTGCCTTTAGCAAACTGACTAGTAAATACATCTTGTAACTTATTCCCGCTGGCAAAGGCTTTCTGAAGATAGTCTGGTGCTTTGCTTTCACCATTTTTGAGCACATAAGCATGCTGCTGAGTATCAGTATTCAGGCGTAAATAGGTAATGCCAAAATCGACATGCAATAAATCCCCTTCACGAATGACGTTGTCTTTGTCCACATTTGTAAATGATGACTCATGATCGAAATTTGTATTGTCAGCACGTTGGATCATTACACTAGGATGAAACCACGCCGTTAGCTTAAGTTCACGCACACGTTCTCTGAACCACCAAACCAAGTCATCTGTTGTTGTAACTCCCGCTTTAATCACGGAATCAGAAAAACCTTCGGCAATGATATTATGTGCGATAGCCACAATACTTTTGTATTTTTCAACTTCTTGCGGAATACGTTGTTCCAACCAGGCGACAGCCAAAGGCTCGGCACTTATAAGTTTCTTTTTGTACTTCTTTGGTAAGTTCGATAATAGATTTTGCTTGTCGGTTACCACTAAGCCATCCGCGTGCGCCCAGTCCTGTGAGTAGTTAAGGCCTATGTATTTAGGTCGATACTTATCTATCAATTCGACTAACGCATGCCATTGGTTAGGTTGCGCTTTTTTGTCCCAGCCCTTTTTGAACACGTTTCCAACTTTATACGGTGCAACCGCGTATGCGTCGACTTTGCCCTTGTCATTTAAAGCAAACATGAAAATAGTCGTACGTCTGGCAGACAACCAGGTTGCGGGTAACATGGTTTTTAACACGGGATCTTCATTATATTCACGGCTGATCAAAATCCACATATCGATACCCGTATTTTTCATTAACTCGGGCAGCAAGTTATTAACTCTGGCTTCGGTGACTTGATTTATGAATTGAGCACGATCTTTCATCGCCATGATGACTGGCTCAGAGGCCTGTACATTAGCTAACGTTATGCTCGAAATTAAGATGAATAGTCCAATAAGGCGTACCATGATATCTCCCTTGAATCGTAGCTTTGATGACCCAGAGTATGTGAAAGCCTGGGTTCGTTCAAGAAATTAGATTTGATAATACAATGATCTACAAAGACTAATATAAAGGCAGTAAAGCGGCAGGGTTTCTGCCCGCCACTTTTATCATGCATTTTAAGATTTATCTGCGTTCAAATAGAACCAATTAAGTTTCCAATTATTATCAGCTGACTTGAAGGTCAAAGTATTTGAGCCTGCATTAAGGTACACACGCCCACCTTGCTGCGTTTGCCAATCTCTAAAACTGCCTGTTTGAGTTATTTTGTGCACACCTGCACTTTTCCCATTTGTGAACACTTCAAAGCCTTTAATGGTTTCTGGTGCCGCAACTCGATACTCAAGCTCATAAAAACCAGCTTTCGGAACCTCCACGTCATAACTTAATGATGCGTTTTGCTCGTTATCTTTATCCCCTTCCATGCTAAAGCCTGTTCGCTCAAAGGACTCACTCCAGCTCACAGTACTCGCGTTAAAGTCCGATGCCCATTCCGCTTCAATTTTGTTATTAACATCAATCTTAAAAGCTGTGGTAGAAACCGGTAAAACGTAGTTACTTTGCAGATAATCTTGAACCGCCACTACGGTATACTCGTATTCATTCGGACTTGCGTTAGCATCAATAAATCGAGTGTTAGTCAGGTTATTCGCAATCATCTGAAATCGTCTGCCTTTCATTTTATTGCGATAAACTCTGTAAGTTACTCCCTGGTTTTTTCTCTCGTCCTGCCAAGTTAAGGTGACCACGTTTTTGTTTTGTGACAACGCTAAATTCTTAATAGGAGTAGGAATTTCCGGAATCAAATCTCGGCGTTTTTGTTCATTGGATTGCGCAATACTAAGACGCTTAGCAAATCGTTTTGTGGCCTTCGATTGTATTGGAGCTGGGCCGTCCAGCGCAATTCGGAAACCGTCCACGCCCCCCGAAAATTCTTCGCGTATGACACTTCGCCAGGCAAGAGGATAATTATTCCAATGCCAACTGCTACCTCTTACTGCTCGTCTGCTGCAGTCACCATCGAGGCGTGCGGTGCCATCCTCAGGGGCCCCCTCATAGTTTTCCACAAAACAATCGGCTAACATTTCCTGAACGTTACTCACCACATCATACAAACCAAATTGATTCGGCTGATACATACCCACAATGCTTGCAACACCTGAATGGTCGACGCAGTTTTCCAAACCTGTATCCCAGTTTAGATAACTGGTATTTGCATTGCGCTGCAAAATATTTTCACCATATAAATCAGCTGTGTTTGCGTACTTGCAAACTTGATTGCGGTCTTCATCGTCGCCAAAGAAGTACTTAGTTTTAGTCCCGGCTCTCGCAGCATATTCCCACTCTGCTTCACTTGGTAAGCGGTATGGCTTACCTGTTTCTTTTGCCAACCACTTAACGTAGGCATCGGCCGATTTCCAGTTGATGCAAACTACCGGTTGATATTCGCTGGTATTTAGCCGATTGGTTTCCCAATTGCCTTTAGTCCACATGCGAAACCAATCGTCTAACTCATGACGGCACTCTGTGGGAACGGGGTAATTGGTCGCTTCAACAAAACGACGGAATTCATTCACCGTCACTTCGTATTTGCCCATGCTGAACTCTTTCATTGTTACAGAGTGGATGGGCTGAGTACTTTTTCTCTCTTCAGTGCCCATTTCAAACGTACCGGCTGGAATGGTAACCATAATAGGTTCAATCACTTCTCCGGCGATTGATAGTTGGCTCGCAAACATCAGAGAAAGAGAAGTGAAATATTTGTTCAGTTTCATCTTAATAACCTTTTAAAAATGACATGTTATTGAATCATCACCAATAGGTTATCGATGTTAAAAACTAAACTCCTAATTTAGTTCTATTGATTTTCAAAAAAATAATTAACCATTAAAAACAATACCTTAATGGAAAGTGCTACTAAATGACCCTAGCCCACTTAATAGAGCGCACTATCAACTTTAGAGCTGAATCGACATTTGTTGGAAATATCTATCTGCTTGTCTATATTCAAGTAATGCATCCCATACGGTCGTATGCTCATGCCATTGTCTAACATAGCTTTGTTTGCTCCCCCCAAAAAATATAATACCGCTTACATGGCCACTTTAATTTGCTTGATGTTTTGCCCGGCTATTGCCCAGTCTGGAGACGAACAGTTAGAGTTATTTAAAACCTTATCACTCGAAGAATTGGTGAACCTGGAACTATCAACTGCTTCACTTAATACTCAATTAGCGCTTGCAGCTCCTTCTAAGGTGCAAGTAATTGGTAAAGAAACAATCCAAAATCGTAATTACCGTTATCTTGCAGATGTGCTTAATGACTTGCCAGCGGTACGATTATCTCTTTACGCCGCATCACCCGACTCAGGTTCATCTGAAATAGTTGTTCGTGGAATTAGAGGCAATAATAAGGTCGTTTTAATGTGGAACGGCCAACGACTTAATGCGCCTGATGCCCAACCGTTACATATCACTCCATATTTATATCCACTTACAGGTATAGAACAAATAGAAGTTATTTTTGGTTCCGCGTCCGCCCTTTATGGCAGTGACACAGTCAGCATGACTATTAATATGGTTTCTGAAAACTCCACGTTACCTTCAACATGGCAAGGAGGCCTAGATTTCGGTTCTAATAACGAAACCAGAGGCTTTGCTCAGTTTTCAGGTCATATCGGCAAATTGGTAGCAGAGGTATTGCTCGATGTATTAAGAACCGATGGTATCGACTTTTCAGAATTTGAAGAGTTCTATTCAAGATATCCTGATGCTTCAGGCATCAACGCGAGTTTCACACACTATCCAAAAGAAGCTCGTAGCCGTTTTTACCATCCCGATGAAAATGGCTTAACCGCCAGGTTTCGTTTAAGTTCAAAAGAGTTGTCCCTTCAAGCCTACTTTCAACGCCTTGAAACCCACTCTCAGCTTGGTTGGTCGCCCATTCTTTATGAAGCTAACGGTAATGCTGGCCATTACATTTTTGAGCAAATGGGATTTAATTTTAACCATAAATATGTGCTGACCGCAGACGTGACATTAGAAAGCTTGATCGACCACACCAGAAATCAGCTGGATCCAGACTCACACTGGAGTCGCCCAAATGCCGCTCCTTTTCGTGTTTACAGCGACTCCTTAGAACCAAGAGGTATTGGTACTCGAACATACAAACTCAACTTCGGCAATAGAACCAAAATTGAGGAACGCCTATCCTGGAGTAGCTTCGACGATCAATTACAATCAATCGTTGGCGCCTCTTTTACAACCGTCGACATGATGCCAAAATCTGCAAACTTAGATTTTCCAAGCACTTATGACAATTCATTTTCCAGTGAAATCGGTGATGTGCAGAAGTTTCATAATTTAACAGAAACCAATTTTGGTATTTTCTATCAAGGACAATACTTGTACTCCGACACAATTACCCTCACGTTTGGCGGCCGCTACGATAACCACAGTAGGTATGGTAATACCTTTAATCCCAGAGTGGTGTTTAACTATTTTGACAACGACAGTGGTTGGTTTTTCAAAGGTATAGCGGGTACAAGTTATTTGGCTCCAGCAGCTTTTTTTACCTATGACACGTTTCTTGTCCCGCGCTCTTCTCAGCAGATCCCAAATCCAGATTTAAAGCCAGAAGAGACAACAAACTTCGAACTTAATTTTGGCAAGACTTTTTCCAAACTCGCGATTGAAACCTCAATTTTTCATTCGAAAATAGAAAATCTCATTATGCAGCGACAGGTCAAATCAATCGAGCAATTATCCGATGATTTAGGCGCTTACACCTTCACCACCACACACACCATTAATTCAGGGGAAACAGAAATCGAAGGCTTATCCTTTGAGATAAAAGGTCAATTTTCAGATCACATTTTCCCTTACTTATCTTATAGTCATATTACAGGAGAAACCGTCGACGCAACGAACATGGGACGCCCCTATGACTTAATCCATGTTCCTGAAAATCAGATAAAAATGGGTTTTGACAGTAACTGGTTAGATAACAAACTTTTTTTATACGCATCAGCCCAGTTTAATGACAAGGCAAGATACCACCCGGATAACTACCGATTTCCAGCAAGTGATAATAATGGCCAACAATTTGAAATGGATGCTTACGCAATAATAGGAGTAGGCGGTAACTATAAATTAACGAATCAAACTCAAGTTCATTTTGATATCAGTAATCTAAGCGATGAGAAGTATCAACAACCTATTGTTGGACAGGAAACGTCTAGCTGGACGCGAGTGGCTTACACGCCCGGCCTGCCACGACAGTTTTATATTGGGCTATCATCAAAATTCTGAGCAAAGCCCAAAAAGTAAAGGGGCTTAAAGCCCCTAAGTTAAGATTATCAAGAATGCCTTTACATCTGCCAGGCGTAACTGACCTTCATAAATAATGAACGGTTGTCCTTTTCCAGATCATTTAGATCATCATCTTGATAACCACCATCGCTATAACCTAAATAAAACAACGACTGTGGGTTTAATTTATAGGCGTACAATAAAGACGTACTGAAATAACGGTCAATATGATCTTTTTTGTCATCTTCCTCAGTACCTTCATCGTAGGTATACAAGGACGTATCACGCTCAATATCTGTATATTGTACGATTAATCGAATCGAGCTTTTCAGGTTAAATTGATAATTAAAACGAACATCAAACTGGTCAGCTGTAAATAATTTGCCGCCATCAACATCTAACGTACTGTGGTTAAAGTTCACTTCCGTTGAGGCATGTTTGCCAATTTTTAGATTACCGCCTAATTCAAGGTTTAACCCGTCGCCCTTCTGGTTATTATGATAATCGATTCGATCACCCCCCATGCCCCAGGCCCATACACGCAAATTAGGCAATGGATCAAAACGAGCAAACATCATTGGGTTGGTAATATTGTAATAGTCCCCTTCCCAGTATGCTTTACGATGTACGATACCAAAGTTGGTGGTGAATTGTTTTGGCCCTTGAAGGTTACCGTGCATTTCAACTTCTTCTTCCAACATTAGGCCATCTTGGTCATAGGTTTTGTCGTAGTCGCCCCACACCCCCCAACGGGTCCAGTCACTGCCTTCTTCACCGTACCAGGTATAACTACCGCCTATGACGCCGCGTTTATAGTTATTACGACCAACAAAACCTAAGTCAGCACGAAAATCCTTGCCAAAATCGGCATAAGAGGCTCGCAAGGTATAATCCCGTGTACGATGCACATAACCAAGAGAGTAAGCTCTGTCCGACTGGCTTTTCTTCACCGAATAATCTTCTTCGAAATCATCCACTACTTCTTGAGGGTTAGTCGTATCTGAGTATGCCACCTGATAATTAATACTGTTGGCCTTATTAAACTGATGACGACCATCAATAGACGTCACCGTATTGTGATAACTTTCACCAGCACGGTCCGTCACTAACACACCAACATTGCTTCGCTCACCAATATCCATCATGTACCGACCAACAAATGCATCGGAATTTACTTCATGGTCCGCCACATCAGAACCAGAACTGCCCGGAACCAAAAACGATGTACTTTTGTCATTTGCCGCTAATACCCCGTAGGTATGAGCACCATTTTTACCCGTTAATTTTACCCCATATTCAGGGGCATTAATGTTACGGGTATGAACCAGGTTCATGCGTTGAGTATTAAAATAGTCTTTACCATCGAGGAAAAATGGACGTTTCTCCCGAGTGAACAGGGCAAACGTGTTGTTCACGTCCAACTGCGCGGCATCCGCTTCTACCGTTGAAAAATCAGGGTTCAAGGTCGCATTTAAATACAAATTTTGGTTAACGCCCCAACGTAAATCGATACCTGCTTCACCATCAAAGTCGCCCTCTTCCCAGGGTCCCGGCACGTCCTCTTTTTCGTCATTACGACTCGCCGTAATGGTTGGCGTTAATTGGAAATTGCTACCCTGTTTAAGATCTTTCAGACCATTAATTTTCGAGATTTGGCAAAGATGACAATCAATATCTCTTTCTGATTTGTTACTCGATAACACCATTCGGCTGTCTCGTGGATAGACACGCATGGCATCTATGCCCCAGGTCATGGCTTCCTGATCACTCGGGAATCGCAATGCTTTAAATGGGATCTCCATCTCTACGATGTAACCATCATCAGTGATCTGACCGGCACTGTCCCAAATCGCATCCCAGTTCGAGTCTTCACGGCCTCCTTGGGTATCATCTTTAATCAGGTCCCCCTGCACACCGTAGGCATTTACAAAAAATTCATAGGCTCGGCGCTCATCGTTAAAGGTATCAAGTACGATGCCCACAAAGTCATCTTGGAAAATAGTATCGCGATTACGATAATACGCGCGGATTTGCTCTGGGTTTGGGTCATACGCTTTAAACGCAACAAAAACACTTTCACCATTTTCGAATAACATCACCTCTGTTTTTACCGGTGCCGGCGTATTTTCGCCTGGGTTAATGTTATATGGCAGTTCCATTTTGGTGGCTTGCTGCCACACGGGCTCAGATAGATCACCGTCTATTTGAACCTCTTCATCACTATTATAAAAATGATAATCAACGGGCTCATTATTGGCTAAGACTGTGGCAGACATCGACAAGGCTGCAATAAAAGTCAGTTTTTTTGCGTCGTAAAACATAATTCCATTCTTAATTTGGGGTTGTCGATATAAAGAGTCGCAAACAAAGTTAAAAAAGTTTGTATAAGAATGTAAAAAAATGTGTCTTTTTAGTCGGTAATTTTAATCCAGTAATTTCAAACAGTTAGTTCACCCATAATTTCTGTAGACTCATCGCCAATTACCCTTCAACGGTCGACATTAAATATTTTTTAAGTTTTTCCAAATAATTCCAGTCTGCCATTTATGGGAATGGCGTTTAAATCGAAATCCCAAATATGGGACTACCTGCTCAACCAAAATTTCCAACGTGTTGTTTTACAACGATTTACAGCTTGGCACTAATTCTGATTGTTTGAGTATATTCTTATACTCGATATAGAACATTCCAATGGACATAGAAATAGATTCCAAGCCTAAAACTCAATACCGCAAGTACCTGCTTGTTATCGGCTTTATGGTAGTCATGATATCTACTTACCGTTACTTACAGCAATTTACCGCAGCAGAGTTCAGTATTGATCAGCAATCGATCGTTGTTGAAGAGGTTCAGCAAGGCACGTTCAGTGTAAGCGTACATGGCAGCGGACTTTTAGTTCCAGAATATGTGCGATGGCTGTCCGTAGACGTAGATGCCAAGGTTGAACGTCTTCACGTCAAACCTGGAAACAAGGTTAAAAAACACCAAATACTGTTAGAGCTAAGCAACCCTAACTTACTGCAGGCACTGACTGAAACCAATTGGGAATTGGAAGCGTTAGAGTCGGAATATTTGGCCGCACGAGTCCGTCAGGAGTCTGAAGTTTTGAATAAACAAGCTGCGGTACTCAATGCCAAACTCGATTTCGAAAGCAGCCAGCTTAAATATGACGCCGAAACTGAGCTGTTGCAGCAGTCTAGTGGCGCCGTGTCGCTGTTAACTTACGAGCGCAGTAAGCTGGATATGGAGCAAAAGTATCAACGTTGGCAGATCAGACAACAAGAGTTAGTAAAAATGGAAGAGACCGTCTCTGCTCAAACTACCGCCAGAGCCGCGAGATTAAACAAAGTCAAAAAGCAACAACAGCAACTCGCCACGCAAGTAGAAGCGCTCACTGTGCGCGCCACCATGGACAGTGTGATACAAGCCATGCCACTCGAAGTTGGCCAACAAATACCAGCTGGAGGTAACCTCGCCAAACTCGCTCAACAAAACGCTTTATACGCAAAACTCAAAATACCAGAAACACAAATTAGAAATGTGACACTAGGTCAACTCGCCGTGATCGATACCAGAAACAACCTGATTGAAGGCGTAGTGAGTCGCATCGACCCCGCCGTTGTTGGCGGCAATGTAGAAGTTGATATTCAGCTGACCAGCGAGTTAAGCGACGACGCCCGGCCTGAGTTAAGTGTCGAAGGCATCATCACAATAACAGAGTTAACCAACACCCTCTTTGTCAGCAGGCCCCTTTTCATACAAAGCGAGCAAACCTCGAGCTTTTATAAACTCACGGCTGACGGGTTATACGCTGAACGAATTCAAGTATCAGCCGGCGTCGGCTCGGTAGATCAAATTCAAATTCTGGCAGGACTCAATGTCGGCGACAAAATTATTACGTCCGATCCCAGCCGTTTTAATAGTTACCAAAAAATAAGAATTAACTGATATTCTTATTTATCAACAGCGAGAATTCTCATGTCAAATTCACTGATCAAAATAACCAATCTCAAAAAAGTCTTTGTTACCGATGAAGTGGAAACCCACGCACTTAACGATATTTCACTAACCATAAATCGTGGCGAATACGTATCTATTTCGGGTCCCAGCGGTTGTGGTAAATCCACCTTATTGTCGTTAATCGGTTTGTTAGATGCGCCAACCGACGGCTCTTATGCGCTTGCAGGTCATAGAGTTAATAACATCTCTAAAAAAGAACGCGCTCGAATTCGCAATAAAGAGATTGGCTTTATATTTCAATCCTTCAACTTGATCAGCGATTTAAGTGTTGAAGAAAATGTAGAGTTACCACTTACTTACCGCAAAGATATGAATAAAAAACAACGACAGCAGATGGTGACTTCGGCACTGAAGACGGTTGACATGTCTCACCGCGCCAATCATTTCCCCTCGCAGTTATCCGGTGGACAACAGCAAAGAGTCGCGGTTGCCCGTGCAATAGCAGGTAACCCTTCCATCATTCTGGCGGATGAACCTACTGGCAACCTGGATACTAATAACGCGAACTCAGTCATGGCGTTATTAAAAAGTTTGCATGAAAACGGTGCCACTATTTGCATGGTGACTCACGACCCTAGAAGTGCGAATCAAGCCCAACGTAACATTGAGATCCTTGACGGAGTCATAATCGCAGACAAGCTGCGACAACCAACAACCAGTGAGGAGCAGGTCGCATGATCATATTGAATGATTTTAAGTACGCGCTCCGGCTTCTGGCTAAATCTCCGGGTTTTACCCTGTTAACCACCTTAGTCATGGCAGCAGGTATCGGGCTCAGTGTTTATCTATTTTCATTTATTAATTCGATGATCTTTAAAGATCTTCCATTTGAAACGGGCAACAGATTAATTCAGGTTAGTTTGCAAACCAATGGCGTGACAGAAGGCAAAGAACTTAACTTTCAAGACTTGTTAGAAATCAAACAACAAGTGAAAGGGCTGGAAGGCCTTGCCGCTTACCAAAGTCGCAGTGCCAACATCACCAGCGAGCTTGGCTCTCAAAGATTCAGTGCAATTTTTGCTGAACCAGGTTTTATCGAGTCAACTCTTGTTGCGCCGATAGCAGGCCGTTTGTTTACGCAAAATGAAAATGTCACGGGTGCAGAGCCCGTCGTCATAATTGGTTATCATGTTTGGCAAAATGTTTTTTCTGGGCAGTCGGCCCTCAATCAGACACTTAAGATAAATGGCGTAAACCACAGGGTCATTGGCGTTATGCCAGATGACTTCTACTTTCCCCACGTTGCAGAACTCTGGTTACCGTTAAAACCCAAATTAAATGTTCCTCACCACCAAGCAATTAATGTCAACGGCGTGGCCTTAGTAAAAAATGGGCATGATCTCGACGAAGTAAACACTCAGATTTCCACCATAATGCAGAGGCAAGCACTGACGTTCCCGGAAACCAATAAAGGTCATAGTGCCATCGCACAGCCAATCCCAAAACGCATAGTCGAAGATGGCATGAACGTGGTGTACGCAATGAAAATTGCCGCCGTGCTCATTTTGGTTTTGGCGGCTATCAATGTCGGAAATTTATTACTGTCACGAGCGCTTGAAAGAAGCAAAGAAACGGCTATTCGCATGGCATTAGGTGCACCAAGAGGTCGTTTGATAAGTCAAATGTTGTGGGAAAGTATCATCATTTGCACATTGGGTGGTTTGATTGGGCTCTTAATTCTGGCCTGGGGCTTGGAAGTGACAGAAAAAGTGACCCATGCTTTCAGTTTAGGTCGTCAAATATTCTGGTTTAAATTTGGTCTGGATTCCTACACTTTAAGTCTGTTTTTTAGCTTCTTATTGCTTACCATTTTCATCACGGGCTTTTTACCTGCATGGCGCAACTCGGCGGCTGACTTTAACGCGGTATTACGTGACGGAACTCGCGGCGCTGTAGGCAGAAAATCAGGGCGTCTAAACAAGGCACTGGTGATCAGTGAAATATTTTTATCGATGACAATTCTCACCGTAACAGGCGTGATTCTGGTTTCAAATTATCTGGAACAACAAGCGAAAAATGCCGTTGATAATAGCCAGTTATTAACCGCCAGATTGCAAATGTCAGCAGAGCATTACGACACGCCACAACAGAAAATTGAGTTTATGACCAAGTTAAATAATGCGCTGGTCGACAACAAGAGCATTCAACACATCTCATTTTCCAGCGAAATGCCAGGATTTGAAACGACGACGCCAACTATTGCAATTGAGGGACGAAATTATGCTTCTCAAGGCGAGCATAACTTCCCCAGAGCCAACCATGTAACGATGAGCATAGGGGCACTAAAAAATTTAGAGGCTCGTTTGATTCAAGGTCGTTTTTTTAATATCAGTGATAACGGCTTAGACAAAAAAACAGTGATCATTTCCGACTCCTTTGCCCAGCTGCATTTTGCCAACGAATCGCCCCTTGGAAAACGATTACGTATTGCAGAGTTTGATGGAGATTCACCAGAGTGGCTAACCGTCGTCGGTGTGGTACAACATATCAGTTATGGCCAGCCCACCTCTGCAAAAGGCAAAGTCGCCACCGTATTTCGACCTTACGAGCAACGACCGATACCGTTAGTTATTGTTGCACTTAAGATGTTAGATTCAAAAGAGGTGGTCACGCAGGCTTTACGCCAAAGCCTGTTGTTTATTGATCCCGAATTACCGGCCTTTTACATAGAAACACAGGAAGCCCGCCTGTACAGGTTTAGAGGACCAACAAGGTTTATCACCAATGTCTTTACCTTGTTTGGCCTGGCAGCTGTTATTCTGGCGGCGAGCGGTATATACGGCGTCATGTCTAATACGGTGCGCCAGCAAACCCAGGAAATAGGCATAAAACGCGCGTTAGGTGCCGATGAAGAAAGGATCATCAAAGAATTCCTGATGTCGGGTTGGAGACAATTACTTGCAGGTGCGGTTCCAGGCGCGTTTGCCGGGGGCGCTTTGGGCTTATTAATGTCAAACGTTATGGGGGCTACCGAAAGCATGGTAATAGGCATCACCATCACTCTGTTTGTAATTGTGAGTATCGTTGTTACATTTGCAACCTGGCTGCCGACACGTCAGGCATTGGCAATGGAACCGACAGAGTCACTTAGGTATCAATAGTTTATTAACTCATTTGAGTTACGATGCTGTCAGGTTAGTATGGACCTTGCTTTTAACCGATATACTATTGTTTTTGAGTTTCCATTAATTCAATAAAAAAGGGTGAAACAATTTGCCAAAAATTTTGATTGCGGACGATGATCTCGGCGTCTTGTCTGCGCTTAAAATGTTGATCATCAGCGAAGGGTTTGAGGCTGAAACCGTCTTAACGCCCTCCGCGGTTCTTGATCACGTTCGTACCGAACAGATTCAGTTAGTCCTGATGGATCTCAATTATTCCATGGATACCACGTCTGGCTCTGAGGGCTTGGCTTTGATCAAGGATATTCGCCAGATTGATGAAAGCCTGCCCATTATTGTCATGACGGGATGGGGAACCATTGATATTGCCGTATCTTCACTTAAGAACGGCGCCAGCGACTTTATTCAGAAACCCTGGGACAATGAGCGGCTGTTATCAATCATCCATACGCAACTGGCACTTAATGATGCCAAACTAGCAAATCAAAGATTGGCGCAACACAATCAACTGTTAAAACAAGAATACGATGATAAAGACAGTTTCATCGCCGAAGATGAAACCAGCCAAAAGCTGTTAAAGCTCATTACACATGTTGCTAAGTCCGACGCCAACATTCTTTTAACCGGAGAAAATGGAACCGGAAAGAGCATGTACGCCAGGTACATTCACCAGCAAGCCAGTCACAGAAAGGGCGAGTTTATTTCGGTTAATATGGGTGCCGTTACTGAAACCTTGTTTGAAAGTGAAATGTTCGGTCATATGAAAGGTGCCTTCACGGACGCCAAACAAAACCGACTCGGTCGATTTGAGCTGGCCGATAAAGGCACTTTATTTTTGGACGAAATTGCCAATACCCCGTACTCGCAACAAGCAAAGTTGTTGAGAGTACTGGAAGATCGGCAGTTTGAAAAAGTTGGTTCAAGTAAAACTCAAACGACAGACATTCGATTAATAACTGCTACCAACGCCGATTTAACTGAGGCAGTGGAAAACGGAGCCTTTCGCAAGGATTTATATTACCGCCTAAATACGGTAGAAATTGAAATTCCCCCCCTACGCCAGCGAAAAAAAGATGTCCTTTGTTTGGCCGAATCTTTCTTAAAAAAAATTGCCAGAAAATATGGCCAAGATGCAAAACGTCTGAGCAATTCTTCCAAGCAATTGCTTACCGAATACGATTGGCCGGGCAATGTCAGGGAGTTGCAACACGTTATGGAACGGGCACACATCTTAACCTTAGAAGATGAAATTTCGCCTGACAGTTTGGCACTAAAAACTGACAACATAACAGCACCGCCAATAACAACAAGCGTCCATGATTTAAGGCCTTTAGAAGATATCGAATCCGATATTATAAAACAGCGCTTTGAATATTTTGATAAAGACGCCGTTAAAGCCGCAGATTCGCTAGGCTTAAGCCGCAGCGCCTTCTATCGACGACTATCTAGATAACTCGGTTTGCATTGAATGATTAAGAACAGCGCCAATTTTGAAAAGTACCTCGCTACCTTATGTTTGTTGGCCAACGTTCCTTTATTAATCTTAGCGGTGGCTTTGCAACTCTATTTAGATATTTCCATATGGATCATATCGCTTACCGTTTTGTTTGCAGGCCTGCTCGTTCTTTGGTGCAGTTATCGCATATATACCGCAAGCGCTTTTCAGTTTCGGAATTTGCATAATTTACTGGATGCGATGAACGAGGGAGATTTTAGTTTGCGAATCCACAGTCAAGCACATACTGGTGCGTATTCAGACCTTGTAAACGTCATTAATCAGCTTTCTACTACTTTGTCTGAGCAAAGAAGAAAAACGGCGGAAAGCCAGGTTTTATTAAGTACCGTCATCGAACAAATTGATGTCGCCATTATCTCAGTGAACCAAGCAAAACAGATTGAACTTCTTAACCCAAAAGCCAAAGTGCTGTTTGCAGAAAACAAAAAAAATGCCGAGTTGGATCAACTGCTTTATGCCGCCTCCAACACCATTGCCAAAACCAACCTAGTTCAGCTCGATACAAATGGCAAAAAACATAAGTTTCGCTGGATGAAACAATCGTTTCGACGAGATGGCGCCCCCCACCAGCTGTTCTTTCTCACCGATGTTGAACATTTATTAAGAGAAGAAGAAATCAATGCCTGGCAAAAACTGGTAAGAGTGATCAGCCATGAAATTAACAACTCGCTCGCACCAATCTGCTCTATCAGCCAGATGTTAAACAAACAAGTTGAGTTACACCTGAAAAATAGTGCACCTTATGAACATTTATCTGATGGTTTAAATCTTATATCCGATCGAGCCTCAACACTGACCCAGTTCATCAATAGTTACCAACAGTTAAATAAACTTCCAGAGCCCAATTTATGTCAACACTCCGTTCTCACCCTGGTAGAAAAAACAGCGACGCTATTCAAAAACCAATGCAAGGTAAAAATAACAAATTCAATCGATACCATTGCATTATTCGACCCCACTCAAATAGAACAGGTCATGATCAACTTACTTAAAAACGCAGTGGAAGCCATGACGAATTGTCGTAGTGAACAACCAGTTGAGGTGAATTGGAGCGAAACGGAACACGATATAACGATTAATGTGATAGACGCAGGTTGCGGTCTGCAAAATTCACAAAACCTGTTTGTTCCTTTTTACAGCACCAAACCACAGGGCTCTGGCATTGGACTGGTACTTTGTCGACAAATCGTCGAAGCCCATGGCGGTCAACTGACTTTGATTAACCGACAGGAGCAATCAGGATGCATTGCCAGCTTCACCATTCCCAAATAACTTCCCTGTAGCCGCCTCATCATTCAAACCAATTCAAGCGTCTGCACCTGTCCCAATTTCGATAGTGCAGTTCCATTACTGGGAATTATTTTAAGTAAATTCCACGCTCTCTTAAGTAAGAAAAAAGCTAACCAATTGTATTTAAAATAAAAATCGCATTGGCCTGAGACTTGTACTAACTCCTTTATCAAATTCAGAGTCAAAACCGTTTACATGCAACAAATTGAACGTTTAGGAGTCATCATGAGTACTTTAATTCTCATCATACACGCGCTGTCGGGTACCATAGGTATTTTGGCAGGCTTTGCTACCTTGTTAGTAGAAAAAGCAACCCCTCGACATATGACACTTGGCACCGTCTTTGTCATCGCAATGTTGTTTTTGGGTGTTTCGGGCAGTTTAGTGGCGTATTCTCGCTCAATCAGTTTATCTTTAATCAACGGCTTATTGTTATGTTATTTGATTGGTTCTTCATGGTTAACAATCAATAACAAAGCGAACAAACCACAAATCATCGAAAAAATGTTGGCGGTGATCCCTCTCGGTCTGTGTTTTAGTTTGATCCACTTTGCCCAAGTGGCAGCGGAAAGCCCGACCGGAAAACTTGATAGTTTCTCCGCGCCAGTATTTTACTTTTTTGCGTTCATTGCAGGTATCAGCTTTGTGTCAGACATAGTTTATTTTATGAAAGGCGGATATTCAGGCCACCAGAAAACCATTCGTCATCTATGGCGCATGTGTTTTCCTTTGTTCATGGCAACAGCAGCATTTTTTCTCGGTCAGGCAAAACTATTTCCAGCCCCGATGCAAAACATATTTTTATTAGCGGCACCTGTCGTGTTTGTAATCATCGCCATGTTTTATTGGTTATTAAAAGAGTTAGTACACAATTACAAAGCCAGTTAGATAACCTAGCTCTAACCAAAATTTCATCAGACAGTCTCACCTATCGACAATGAGTAAAACAGGTTAGATTTATTCGGGCTTTCATCAGCGCTCAGATAAAAGCCCGATTTTTCCAATACTTTTCTTGAGGCCAGGTTATTTTCATCGACGCCAGCTAATAACGTTATGGGCTCATCGAGTTCGGTTAATCGTTCAATCAAAGATATTAAGATCTCTGTTGCGTAACCCTTTCCCCAAAACGGCTCTGCAACAACGTAGCCTAAGTGAACAACTTTGACACTTTCCTCAGTTTCGCTCTCGTATAAAACCACAAACCCGACTAACTGTTGGAACTCTTCATTATTTATAATTGATATTTCATATAGTTCCCCTTCTTCAGTCTGTCGTTCCAACCAAGAGCCCGCATGTTCAATTGTTTCTATTCCCTGCCAATTTGGTGGCAGCTCTTTCACAACCTTATCTGTTAGAACTTTAGCCACTTGACTCAAAAATTCTTTGTTCACCTTCTCGGAATCCGCAAACAAACGGTTGATTTGCAATCGTTCACTGCGCCATTGGCTAAGGCTATCTGATATTTTTTTACTCATGTTTCAATTCCATAATCTTCTTTTGCCAAACTGAACAGTTAAAACAAGTATTGCAAAGGTAATTTAGTTTGGCCGCTGTGCTCGTCCACTAAACAAAATTTCAATCGCTGTATCTATTAATCAAGGGAAACAAAAACTCATTTCAACGCAATTCGACACCACAAATCATGTTTGCCAATTTATGTCGAGTACATCAGTCTTCATTAGACTCTTATAAGGGGCCCTTTATTGGGCCATAAATCAGCTATCGATTTACTTATCTTTTGCCATAGACTGCATGAATTCCTGTTTCATTTGGAATCCGGTTATGGCCGGCCCAGAAATAGCCATCACAGCTAACTGACTCACCATTATCAACATCGCCGTTGCTAATGCGTCCATAAAACAATATAAGGCTACGCCAAAATTTCCCATTTGCTCAGGCGATTCAGACAACACATTTAATGTTGTGGTTCCAACGATTGCGTGTAAACACAGTGCAATCCAAAAGCCAAAACAATAAGGGCAGCGCCAAGCTTCATACAAATAAGCCAACGGTTTTGGTAATCGTTCAATAATCCAATTAAACCAATTGCCCCAGTGGGGTAACTTTTCCCACAATAAAACGTAAGTCGTTAAACCTAACAACACTAAACTAAAATCCATACCACCTCCAAAATCGGCTATTTGTTTTGCAAATTTATTATTGCCAATATTTCTTGGGTGAAATAGAGACGTAATTACGCAATAATCGGCTTATTGTTCGATATTTAAAATTTATAGAGCATTTAGGAAACGTCATGGAACACTCTATTGATATTGGTCGAGTGAAATTAGATAGCGCCATACCCGAAGATCATGGATCACAGACTGAATATCTGTTTTCATTTGTAAATAGTGGTGAAGTGCAGTTGTTCCAGCAACAACCCATAACCATAAAAGCCAATATGTTTACCCTTATTCCTGCAGGTTTGCCTCATAAGCTTCTATCAGCAAATCAAGTGGATGTCTGGTGGGTGAGCTTTTGTCCCAGCTGTCTACAACTAAGCGAAGACAGCAAAATAATGCGCAGCTTTCGCAACGTGCGACTTGGCGGCCTACCGGTCAGGTTACTTGCCCCATCCCGAATGAACTATGTGCAAAACCTTTTTGAAGAATTACATGCTCTTAAACACGAACAAGGCTCGGAATTAGAAGTTTTCCGCAGTTTAGTCATATTGTTGTTAGCAGAGATCAATAAGTGTTCGGCGCCGCATAAAGAAAAAACAGCACAGTCAGATAAGGTTATCCGCGCACTTGATTACATCCAGACTCACTTTCTGCAACCGATATCTTTAAAAGACGTTGCCAAAGGAGTGCATTGCAGCCCGTCTTATATCGCGACTTTGGTGAAGCAGGAAACCGGATATTCTGTGGGAGACTGGTTAACTCGAACACGACTGACAGAGGCTTGTTCACGACTAATACATACACAAGAATCCATTGCGTCAATTGGAGAACAAGTAGGCTGGTCTGATGTAACGCATTTCATCCGGGTGTTTAAACGCTCTCTTGGGCAAACACCCGCAGCATGGCGTAAAGCAGCATTAAAATAAAATGAGTTTACCGCGGGAACGGTGGAATTAGTGTGAACAACAACCAAGTTTCAACTTTTTGGCAAAGGACCCGCTCGCAAACGATACTTTTCTATAATCCTTTGTATTTCACCGCTCGCTTCCATTTCGCCAATCAGTTTATTGCACCGCTCGATTAGCTCTGGAGAAAAATCTTTATGAACCGCCAGATAATTTCGAACACTGTGAACGGTCACCTCAAATTCAGCTTCAATCGCAGATAAGTCATATCCCAAAGCCCGCAAGTTGTATGGGGTCGTTAAATCGGAACCAATGATAAAGTCAGCCCTTTGTCGAAATAAAGCCCGGTATGTATCCGTTGCTTTAGACAACAATAATAAATTTTTGGGTTCATAAAGACCTATGCTCTGAAATTTATCCACCATCACACCGCTACGCGTAATGGCAATGCGATATCGTTTTAAATCATCAAACGAGTCGACTTTTATATCTGAACGAGAAGTGAGTTTATATAAAAAAGAACCAGACGACACTAACGGCCCAATCCAAGCGTATTTATCCTCTCGGACCTTGCTTCGCCCCGCCGACAACAATGCTGTGTTAGGGGTGCTTTGAACAATTTTTTGAGCTCTGGCCCAGTTGATGTTTTCGATTTTGTAAGGAATATTCTCTTGCTTCAGCACCTGAGTAATAATTTCTGTGTTTATACCAACAAACATTCCATCATTGCGAAAATTATACGGAGGAAAGTCATGCGTTAACATTAGCAATTCGTCAGCATGCGCACACAGCGCTGGCATAAATAAACATAATATGGTCAGACGGCAATATAGCTGAATACGAGAAAACAAAGTAATACGCCACTCCCAATAACGAAGCAAAACGAGACAGATATTAAATAGCAACCAACACACTAACTAAAACATTAGTCTATCTATCGCTATTTTTCATCAACTAAACAATTTGATAACCTTACGCTGTTACATTAAATAGTACACAACTTTAAAACTTATAACCCCACCTTTAATACAAATAACCACAAATGATTAATATATAAAAGCACCAATATCGCTATATAAATATTATTGTTTCGTTTCTATTTCGGGTTTTCCTTATTAAACACAGGAAATAAACAGTGCTAGAATCCTGTCCACTCAAATGTTACTAATGCAATTACAACCACTTGATTCGAAATCACACGTTATGTCTTGATTTGGATCCACAAATGCGTTTTGCAATAACTTGGCTGTTTTTAAGTATTAATCAAACTCCCCACGGCGTATGGATAAGAATGTTTTGCAATCCGGTGAACTAAGCGTATTTACCGATGAAAAAAAGGTACTCGTTAGAGGCGAGCAGGTTCCTTTGCCAGCCTTATCTTATAAGTTACTAATAAGGCTCATGCAATCCTGGCCAGAAACCGTAAGTCAGAACGACCTCCTAAACGACGTTTGGGGAGATGTTTGCGTGCAGAACAATACACTAAATCAACGAGTTAAACTGTTACGTCAATCCCTTAAAGCTGCAGGAATAGACACTCCCTGTATAGATTTGGAGCGTGGGTTAGGGTTTAGATTTGCGCAAAGGGTAGAAAAAGCCGAAACGTCAAATAAGCTCTCAAAAAAGACGTCATTAGGATCAATAAAACCATTAAATAAATCTAATAGTAAAGTAAAACTATCACTAATCGCAGGTATCTTTGCCGCATTAGGTACCGGTGGCTTTCTATTGTTTTCGAATCTGGTATATTCGAACTTAAATTCTCAACAGAGCACTCAACAGCCTACAACTGCTGACGCTACTCTGATAACAATGGCAGTGCAAACAGTCATCCAACAACCTTCAGGGATAAATAACCTGTCAGAAAGCGTGGCTCAGGAAATTGTTTCAGTCTTAACAGAAGTAAACCGATTTAGCATAATAGATCAAGGTCTGGTTAACTCGCCGTTCCAAGACCAATCCTGGTTACCCTCTAATTCCAATTTAGAAACCCCAAGTTGGTTTACTCAAATTAGCTTAAACACAGTTCAGAATAATTTTCAGATTAGAGTGGAAGTAAAACAATTAAACAAAAGCGAGCCTGTATGGCAAAACGTTTATAACGTCGACCGTGATGATGTGTATTTTTCCAAATTTGACATAGTGTCAGATCTTAAATCGGCTCTGTTGCCGCATGACAGACAACAAATAAAGTACCGTACCGCGCCAAATTTATTAAATCCCACCGCTTATGATTTATACCTCCGTTCCAAAAATTATCAGGAACGAAATACGCCAAGAGATAATGTTTTAGCCCATGAACTGCTCGCCGAGGCATATCAGCTATCGCCCTCTTGTCTCGACATCATGACTGGTTATGCCAATGTCTTAGCTGACGGCGTCCGTTATGGTCATGTCACTCCAACAGCGTTAAAAACAATTGAAACTCTTGGCCAAAAAGCTAAGCAACTTTTTCCTCATGTCGCTAAGAGTTATCTCGGAATGGGTTATTTCCATTTAGCTCAATCACAATGGTTGGAGGCAAAAACCGAGTTTAACAAAGCATTAAAAATACAGCCTCACTTAAAAGAAGCTTTGGTAGGCTTAACCCAAGCGTCTTTAGCGCTTGGTGAGTTTGATGTAGCCATTACCCAAATAGAGACGCTCAAGTTAACAACCCCTAATGCGACAGACGCAATTGTCTTAAACGCCCATTTGCTAAAAAACTTACAACTCACGGCTCGGGCATTAAAAGAGTACCAGAAGGTACTAAGAGTTGAACCTGATAACCTGGAAGCAGCATTAGGGTTAGCTGAAATATCGTTGGAGAGAAAAGCATTTGGCGAATTTTGGCAGCAGATAGAGCGAATTTCGAAATACTCAAGCTCTACAACAAAACAGGTTGAACTCGAATTACGCGCCATGTTTTTACAACGTAAATTTACCCCTTTGTTGGCGAAGTATGAACAACTTCAAAACTCGGATACAAAACATAGATTTAATGACAAAACACTAAATCTGGTTAAGGGCAGTCAACTTTTAGCAGCAGATAAAATCAATGAACCCGCCCTGTTCGAGTTAACAGAGAGAATAAAGAACCAGATAAATCATTCAAATCTTGCGTTGGAACATTTGGAGATCCTTCTTGTTTTAATGAAAGACGTCGCCTCAAAAGAGGACGTTCTGACATGGCAAAAAGAAAAAGAAAAAAGAATTGCCCGATTGCAAATGACCACATTTAGTTCTTAACAATTCCATATTTACTCAAGTAGCCGTCTTTCCAGGTTAGAAGCATGGTGTGAAAAGTCGCCTGCGTAGTTAGATAAAATTATTCACTAGGTCGTGATTTTGCATCAGCGTTTTTAATGATAACCTACCGATGAATTGCAGTTAGGATCAAAACAATGAATGTAGATGTCGCGGCAAGCCGCCTCGCAGAACTAGGCCATACTACCCGGCTAGAGATTTATCGCTACCTTGTTAGGGCTGGTAGTGTTGGCTCACCGGTTTCAGACATTAAAGACGCACTTAAAGTGCCAGGTTCAACCTTGTCTCACCACTTGTCTCGCTTAATTCGAGTTGGTCTGGTCAAACAAACGAGAAATGGCCGGGTCTTACGTTGTTTTGCTCAGTATGATGAACTAGCTGCATTAATGGAGTTTCTGACTGCGGAGTGTTGTGTTTCTGAATAAAAACTAATTGTTCCGTTGTTTCAGTTAGCCTATATTTGAGTTGAAAGGTGGTCCGACATATTCATATCGACCCACCACCTTTAACAGCCTTAACACATCATTTTAGAATTAAGTTGCCCATTTATTGCCATAGCCTTATTCAAGGCGAGTAACACGTTTCTACCATATCTTTGGCATTCTTTGTCTGTCCAAATTTCCGATTCTCGCTCACGATTTTCCAACTCCTTAAATGGTAACTCCAGCAAAATGGCTGGGCAATGATATTTGTTCGAGATATATTCAGTCGCTTTGCCGGACGCTGCACCGCAAGCAGAGACACCGCAGGAGGAGCTTTCTTCAGACATTCTGCAACAACTTGTTTTACATTCTCCTGGCTGGTTGTTGTAGTCGTATTGAGTCTGAAAATCCCCAGTCAATTCAAGCAACACCTCTTTAAAAAGCTCTCCGAATGCATCTCTTTTTTCCACCATCGCAAAATTAAACGGTAGCCCCTCATCTCCATGGACATCAAAGAATACATCCACGCCCTTATCATCAATAGCCTGAGACACCAATTGCACCTCCGGAGACCCCTCCTGCCCTAATTTTCCCCAAACTCTGTTGAGGTTAATACCGGCACTATTGGTTCTGTGATTGCCGCAAATCGAACCATCCGGGTTCATATTTGGCACCAGATAAAACACAAACTTTTGTAATAAGTCGTGTAATTGTTTGTTCTGTTCTGTCAAAGCGCTTACTACCCCATCTAAGAACCATTGAGCCATTGTTTCTCCTGAATGTTGACGTGCGATCATCCAGATGCGTTTTTTTTCCTTAGATGGAGTTCCAACTGTAAAGAGGTCTATCGGTTTATTCTCTATTGAATAACCAATCAGCGAATGATCCATGTACTCATGTAGTTTTACCTTTCTTACCAAAGCTTGATGCTGCGCTTGAGTATAGGGAACAAAATAAGCAAAAAAGATGCGTTGCTCTGAAGGTGAAACTTCAAACACCAATTCCCCATCAGCATACCAAGTATTAACTCGAAACCAGGACTTCTGATCGTATGACGCCAAAACCTGATAGTTGTCCCAGCCATCGGGGAAACTCGCTTTGTCGGCATTAACAATGTGCAAACGGTGCAATTCACGACTATCAGTGGATAATTCAAAGTAAAACCATTGTTTAGTGCAAGACTGAGTATCTCTTCTAAGTGCTAGTTGGATCTGCAAAGGATTTATAATTGAAACAACCTCAATACTGCCAGCTTCAAAATTTTTTGATATTTTCATCACTTTATCCCCTTACTTATATAAGCTCTATGGCTAGGCCAGTGAGGCACGCAGTGGTAAACACCAGAAGGATAAACGCAAACAACAGTGGCCATTGAAACAGTCGTTTTAACATGACCATCTCAGGCAAACTCGCGCCTGCCCCACCGATTGTTAAGGACATAATTGCGCCCATGCTCATACCTTTTGCAGACAAGGACAATGCAATCGGCACCATAGTTGAAGCCCGAACATACAAGAAGACGCCAATAATGGCTGCTGTAGGGATCAGCAGATAAACGTTGGTTGTAGATAACTCTGAAAAGAAACTAGCTGGCACAAAACCGTGCAATACCGCGCCAATGCCTACGCCTAACATCATATAAGGCAAAAACGACACAAACTGCGAAAAAGACTCTTTTATCAGCTTGCGATAATTTAGTTTCTTATCTTGAGCTGGTGTTTGATTGCATTCACTGATTTTAGGCTCAACTACCTCATCACTTGTATCACATGAAGAGCCGCCACTCGATGTTTTTGTCTCATTAGAAATACCGCAATTCGATGTTGTTGATTTGTCTGAAGCCCCACATCCAGATTCAGCCTTTGATTCAAACAAATCGCGTTTGATAAAGCGGTCAAAGTTTAGATATTGCAATAAAGCCCCACTGAACACAGCCAACATGACAACGAACAAACTGTAGATTACGGTAATTTTAAAACCGAAACTCACAACAAACAGACCCACAATAAAGGGATTCAATAAAGGTGAAGTAAACAGGAATGTCATCACCGGACCAAATGCCGCTCTGGCTTTCAGCAAACCAATAGTCATGGGCAATGTTGAGCAACTGCAAAACGGAGTTACCGCCCCCAAGCTCACTGCGATGCCATATCCACGGTTACCGGCAAGCACCTTCTTTATGGTCTCCGGTGGTAATTTATGATTTATGTAAGAAACAAAAATACTGATCAGCAAAAACAGAATTGCTAGCTCACTCAATGTATAAATAAAAAACTCCGCCGCACTTACGGCCTGTTGTGTCATATTTGAATTCATACTCACCTCGAATTTACATTTCTAGAAACTTGGAAGTGTATAAACAAAATAGTGCCAAGAGGTTAGTGTTGAACGCTGAATATCAACTCAAACTTAAATTGGGATCATTTTGTCTACTTCTACCGATAAGGCGAGAAATTACTCAATTAATAACGCACAGTCAATATATTTCTAGAATTGTAGAAATATAAATATTTGTATAGCTGTTCCATATAAAAATGCTAAGCCAAACTTTCCTGAACAAAATCAATAAACTTAGAGACTAAGGCCGACTCCTTTTTCCTTTGCGTATACAAGGCATAAAATTGTGAAGATTGTAATTGATACTCTGGTAATACTTCAAAAAGCGCTTCACTCTCAATATCCTTTTGAACCAGATAACTTGGCAACACGGCAATACCTAACCCTGCTTTTACCGCCTGATACATGGCATCCTTGTTATTAAAGGCCATATGACCAACTAGGTGCTGATGAACCTCCTGCCCTTTATGATCGAAGATCAAGTGGTCAAACTCAGTGTGTTTTTGTGCAAGGCTAATAAACTTATGTGCGGTTAAGTCATCAAGATGGGTAATGGTATTAGAGTCATGCAAATAGGCTGCACTTGCACATAACACTGACTCATCCTTGCAAATGTACTTGGCCAAATAAGGCTCATTTTTCAATTCAGTGCTTCTGAACGTCACGTGGATATTGTCTTGCATTAAATTATGCAACTCGTTGGAAAAGTCACTGATAATTTTGACGCCTGGATGTAGTTGTTTGAACTTCAAAATAAGTGGAGTTAGAACGACACTCCCCCACAAACTAGGCGCGGCCACCCTAAGCTCACCACTTAGATTCACCTTCATGGAAACAATGTTATCTCGCATCTGATCATAGACATCGAGAATATGAAGCGCCTTTTGGTAATACAGTTCACCAGCATCCGTTAACTGGAAAGAACGTGTAGAACGACGAATTAATGTCGACTCTATCAGACGCTCCAGATATTGAATGTCCTTTGATGCCTTAGTAGCGGTAATGTTTAGACTTGAAGCGCCTCCCGCAAAAGTACCTCTTTGCACTATGGCAACAAATAACTTCATAAGATGAATTTGATCCAGTTTTTTACTCATTACTTCGTCCATTATGTCCCAACAGGACATTGTATATAGTTTTTGCATCAGATTATCAAACGGAAATTACGGCTTATAGTTGCGCTTGTTAAAAACATCAAAGGTTAGGAGAGAGTAATGAACATAGCTGCAAGACAAGGTTTTCAATTTAAAAATACCAATAAAGTAACAAAGAACCGTGTGGTACTTGCGCCATTGACACACAATATGAGTGCAATTAATGGTGATTTAAGTACGGAAGAAATCCATTGGCTTGAAAAGTGTGCGACTGGTGGGTTCGGCATGATAATAACCGCGGCCACTATGGTTTCTTCAACAGGCAGAAGTTGGTTAGGCCAGCCTGGATTGTTAAATGACAAACAAAAAGAACAATTTGCGCATCTTGCCAAAATAACTAAACGTTATAATGCACTCGGCATAGTTCAACTGCATCACGGTGGTATTCGCACGGAACAAAATCTAGCGGGTACTATGCCAGTCGGGCCCAGTGTTTATGCTCCGGATCAAATCAGGCCTTCAGGCGCCCGACAACTGGAAACAAGTGAAATTCACCAGGTAATCGATGACTTTTGCAGTGCGGCCAAAAGGGCTTATGATTCTGGTATGGACGGAGTTGAAATCCACGCCGCCTTTAATTTTTTATTAAGTAACTTCTCAAATCCACGCCTTAATAAACGTCAGGATAAATGGGGAGGCAGCTTTAAAAACCGCAACAGGTTGTTAACCCAGATCATTTTAAAAATTCGAGCACAACTTCCTCGAAACTTCATTATTGGCGTGCGACTTTCACCGGAAAACTACGCGCATTTTCAGGGCATAGACATAAATGAGCAAATTCAGCTTGCGAATCAACTGACTGAGCTCGATATCGATTATATTCATCTATCGCTACACAATGTTTTTAAAATGCCCGATCATCTACCAGGTTCACAAGAGCCCTTATTGAGCTGGATAAAACAAAAGTTAAACCCAAATGTTCCGTTAATTGTTGCGGGGAAAATATATGACCAATCTCGCGCCGATAAAGCCATTTCTTTGGGTGCCGATTTTGTAGCGCTTGGTACCGCCGCCATCGGCAACCCTGATTGGGTAAACAAAGTAAACGCGGGAAGTACTCTAGCTGATGCCCCATATAGCAAAACACTTCTAGAGAATATTGGTTTTACATCGCAAAGCATAAATTACCTGAGTACCATTAACGGCTTAGTCGCGGCTTGATACAAGTTATTGAATAGATGAGGAAATAACTATGGAATTATTAAGTGTTATCCACGCCCATCAAACCCAACTAATAAGCTTGTCCTTCATCGCGATTATGATGGCGCTAAGTCCAGGGGCTGATTTTGCCCTAGTCACCAGAAATAACTTTCGCTCAGGCCGTCAGACAGGGATTTTAACTTCAATGGGCATCACAGTCGGTTGTTTGTTCCATCTGGCGTATTGCGTCACAGGCCTCGTCTTTGTGATCAATAACTCAGCCCTTGCCTCAAGTGTTATTAAGTATCTGGGCGCCGCTTATCTGATTTATTTAGGTTATCAGTCATTCAGGACTAAGCCAGAAACAAGCCCGCTTGATAATCCAAACAACACCTTAAGTCGGCCTATAAGTGCTACTAATGCTTTTATCTCAGGTTTAATGTCCAATGTACTTAATCCTAAAACCAGCCTCTTTTTCTTGGGTATCTTTTCTCAATTAGTTACGACTGCAACTCCTATATCCATGCAACTTATTTATGGCCTCATAATACTGCTTGCCCACTTAATCTGGTTTTCATGTTTAAGTTTATTGTTAACCAGTGAGGGGTTGAGGACAAAGCTAGAAGATCAAAAGCCGTTAATAGACCGGGGTTTAGGAGCCGTGCTCATCGTATTTGGCTTGAACGTATTGTGGCTTTAACTTTAGTAATGAGAGATGGATTCCCAGTCAAGCTGAGGATGAAGTACGATCACATGGATGTGAATGAGCGACCGCCACACGGATAAAGGTGTACCCACCAATTCGTCATCCCCGAGACATCGGGGATCCAGTGCAACAGGTGAAGAAACAAACTGGATTCCCAATATCGCTCAGACGATTTGGGAATGACGCCGACATGGATGTCGGTGTGCCGTGAAGCCATGGATGGCTAAGAACGGCCGCCGCAGGGATGTTGGTGTGTCCCCAGTCAAGCTGAGGATGACGTACGATCACATGGATGTGAATGAGCGACCGCCACACGGATAAAGGTGTACCCACCAATTCGTCATCCCCGAGACATCGGGGCTCCAGTGCAACAGGTGAAGAACAAAGCTGGATTCCCAACATCGCTCAAACGATTTGGGAATGACGCCAATATGGATGTTGGTGTGTCGCGGTCACATGGATGTGAATGAGCGACCGCCGACATGGATGTCGGTGTGCCGTGAAGCCATGGATGGCTAAGAACGGCCGCCGCATGGATGTTGGTGTGTCCCCAGTCACAGGCCGCCTGTTCCCGACGCGTCCTAAGTACTTACATCCGTGTAAGCAAGCTGAGGATGACGTACGGTCACATGGATGGCCAAGAACAGCCGCCACACGGATGTCGGTGTGTCCACCTATTCGTCATCCCCGAGACATCGGGGATCCAGTGCAACAGGTGAAGAAAAACTGGATTCCCAATATCGCTCAGACGATTTGGGAATGACGCCGACATGGATGTCGGTGTGCCGTGAAGCCATGGATGGCTAAGAACGGCCGCCGCATGGATGTTGGTGTGTCCCCAGTCACAGGCCGCCTGTTCCCGACGCGTCCTAAGTACTTACATCCGTGTAAGCAAGCTGAGGATGACGTACGGTCACATGGATGGCCAAGAACAGCCGCCACACGGATGTCGGTGTGTCCACCTATTCGTCATCCCCGAGACATCGGGGATCCAGTGCAACAGGTGAAGAAAAAACTGGATTCCCAATATCGCTCAGATGATTTGGGAATGACGCCAACATGGATGTCGGTGTGTCGCGGTCACATGGATGTGAATGAGCGACCGCCGCATGGATCTTGGTGTGTCCACCTATTCGTCATCCCCGAGACATCGGGGATCCAGTGCAACAGGTGAAGAAACAAACTGGATTCCCAATATCGCTCAGACGATTTGGGAATGACGCCGACATGGATGTCGGTGTGCCGTGAAGCCATGGATGGCTAAGAACGGCCGCCGCAGGGATGTCGGTGTGTCCCGGTCACATGGATGTGAATGAGCGACCGCCGCATGGATCTTGGTGTGTCCACCTATTCGTCATCCCCGAGACATCGGGGATCCAGTGCAAAAGGTGAAGAAAAAAACTGGATTCCCAATATCGCTCAGACGATTTGGGAATGACGCCGACACGGATGTCGGTGTGTCCCGGTCACATGGATGTGAAGGAGGGACCGCCGTAGGGATGAAGGTGTGTCGCGGTCACATGGATGTGAACGAGCGACCGCCGTAGGGATGTCGGTGTGTCACAGTCACATGGATGGCCAAGAACAGCCGCCACATGGACGTCGGAGTGCCCACCAATTCGTCATCCCCGAGACATCGGGGATCCAGTTACAAAAACACACTAACAAAAAAGCGGTGACCTTAAGCCCACCGCTTTCATAGCTTGTATCTAAATTAGAGAGTGTTTAGAACGTTGCGCGATAGCGCACACCAAATTCGCTGGCGTCGTTGCTCTTGATCACTAGGATATAATCACCTGTGTTCAAACGTGCATCGTCATAACGCTCGTCAAAGATGTTACGACCATACAAAGACACATCCCAGTTAGCATTAACTGGTGCGTAGTTGATGTCGAAGTTAACGGTAGTACGGTCATCAATCTGCGTCATGCGACGAGGATCTGAGCTTGGTTCGCCATACATGCTGTCACGATAAGATACGTCAAATCGTGTTGTCACAACTGCGCCAGTGTTGAGTTCATACTGGTAAGATGGACTAAGAGATACCGTTAATTCAGGAGTCAGAGGTGCTACTGGTTTAACAACTCTTTCATTTTCAGTACCAACATCAACCATTTGCTCTTCTACATCAACGTCCATATAACCGAAGCTTGAATGTAAAGTGAAGTTATCTGTTATATGGTAGGTACTTTCAAACTCAACACCACGAGAAGTTTGCTCAACAACCAAGTTATTGGTATCAAAGCCAGAATCCGTTGTTACGCTAACTTGATATGGCAAATTGTCATATTCTGTATTAAAGAACGCCACACTCATGCTGAAATCGCTGGTGATCTGACCTTTAAATCCGGTTTCAAAGTTAATAGCATCGATGTTATCCGTTGCCAAAAACTGATGGTTAGCGCGAACAAATGCAGCGGCTTCAGCTTCTTTATCAAAACCACCAGCACCAAAGAACTGGCCGATCAAGAAGTAAGGGCGTGCCGGATACTGTCCTGATTGGTAACCCGTTTGAATGGTACCGTACCAGTTAAGACCACTGTCAAACGTATAGTTTGCAGCAAGTTCCCAGGAGATCTCATCCCATTCACGTTTTGACGAGATGGTTCCTACCGGATCAAATACATTGGTCGAAGCTTTTTTCTCATCTTCGGTGTAACGCACACCACCAGTTATACGCAGGTCGTCTGTTGCATCGTAACCAACATTGACAAAAATAGCTTGGCTGGTTGTTTCTTGATCTAACTCTAGTTTAGTTGGCCCTGCATTAAAACTCGCCTCAGTGTCACTTTGACGGTTGCTGCCTTCTTCGTTAAACCAGTATAAACCCGCTACAAAGTCTGCATCTCCTAAGAAACCAGAAAATTGAAGTTCAATTGAAGTTTGATCTGCTTCACCGCGCTCTGGGTAATGATCTAACGCCGCAACCGTGCCGTCATCATCAAGGCCTGCTTTATATTCAGAAGAACGTTGGCTTAAGATAAACTTGGCACCTAAGTCATCATTAATGTCGTAGTCAGTTGTTAATGATAAACCGCTGGCTTTATTAGAAACCGTAGCAGTTTCAATCGTGCCTGTCGCGTTGTCATAAGGGTCTTTAGCAACTTGAGAATTACGCAAACCATTTGCGTACAAACGGCCGCCTGGAATTTCGTCAATTAAGGTTGTGAACGGACGCGTACCGCCTTCACCGTCGTTAGCATCTGCCGTTAAAACAAAGCGTAGGTTTTCGCTTGCGTTGTATTTAACTGAAAAACGCCCGTGGAAATCTTGATTTTCACCTACATCGTATTCTGCGTTTGGCAAATTAGTGAATTCACCAATACCGCCACGACGGTTAAAACCTAAGTTAAAGTTAAACGCCAAATCATCATTGACCGCTTGGTTAGTAAAAATACTCCCCTTAATGCGACCACGGGTACCAACTTCGCCGCTTACTTTAGTAACGGCTTCTTGGTCTGGTTGTTTAGTGATGATGTTAATCGCACCACCAATTGAGTTACGACCATACAACGTCCCCTGAGGACCTCGTAATACTTCAATACGCTCAATGTTTGCCAGATTCCAGTTTTGACCGACTTGACGACCTAAGTACACACCGTCAACGTATACACTTACACCAGGATCGGTTGTGATAAGGTGGTCTTGCAAACCAATACCGCGGATGAATGGATTAGCAGAGGAGTTATGACCTGCTGAAAAACCTGTGATGTTTAAGTTAGGTACAAACTTACCCACATCAACGATGTCAGAAATACCTTGAGACTCTATGTCATCGCCTGAGAAAGCACTCATGGCAATTGGTACTTCATAAATAACTTGCGCACGTTTTGTAGCTGTAACCGTAATGGCTTCAATATCAGAGTCTGTTTCGGCTTCTGCGGCAAAAACCGGAGTAGCAGTAAAACTTGCCATCGCCAAAGCAGTTGCCGCAGCGATAGGGTTTAAATTGCGAACCAAGCGGTTCTTTGTAGTGGTGGTGTTCATATTTTTCCTCATTAGAAACGGCATATTTGAGACCGTGAGTTCCGATTTCTCACTAAGGATCTTTCGCGTCCTAAACGCAAAAACTTTCTAAAAAACAAGGAGCCACTCTCCATACGTTAAAAATCACACGCGCACAAAAACCTCTACTTTGGTAGAGCACATTCCTGAATAGAGTGAATTAATATTTTATGAGTATCTGGAGAAAAACTGCTGTTTTTCGGTTGGATGCGGATTGTACAGCAATTGTATGTAAAACGAAAGCTGCACACTTGGTCAAGAATGAGTTTTGTCCACAGCTATCGCTTTTGATGCTATTAAAAAACGTTTAAAAGAGCTATTTTTATTGGACTTGGCCTATTCCCTGCGGCCCTACTTAGTATCTTGATATTCACAATCAAAAAATGTTAATGTCCAAACGGTCTAAAATTGAAAGTATGATTAGCCACCAGCACCTTATGACCAATTGGCTAAATTAGATGTTACCCTAAAAGCGCTTTTCTGACCCACTGATGTAATTGATTTTGATGTTGACGCTCATGCCAATACAAATAAATTTTAAGAGGTTTCGTTTCAAATGGTAGCGGCAGTATCTTTACCTTGAAGTACCTAGATAAATAAGTTGCAAAACTTTCGGGCACCGAAAATAGCAACTCAGTACCGGTAAGAAACGGCGGAATTTGCAGAAAAGTTGGCAAGGTTATACTGATGTCTCTTTTCAACCCCATCTGCTCCAATGCGGTATCGACATTACCACGTGTCGATTCGATAAAAGAAAACTTGCCGTGTTTTTGTTTTAAATATCTATCTAACGTGAGCGAACTTGCCGAAACTGGGTTATGTTTGTCAGCCACCACAACAAACTTTTCTTTTGTCAGAACTTTGCGGTATAACCCAGCCCTGTCATCGTCACTGGCAGTGAGCGCAAAGTCCACCTCACCGTTTATCACATCGTCAAGAATACGCATTCGGTTTGCTCGAATAGCAATCGTCAGCTTTGGTGCCTGTTTTTGAATATTAGTTATACGTTCACTGACATAAACAATGTCCATGTCGGTTCCCGCTAGGTCCAACGATTGTTGCACATTAGCCAGATCAAACTCAGCGTCCTTACTTAAGTTATCTAACTGCGGCAATATGTGATTTAACTCCTGCAATATCACTTGAGCTCGGCTCGTCAGTTCGTAACTATTGCCAACTCTGATCATAAGAGGATCGTTAAACCCTTTTTTCATTTTGCTAAAAGTACGACTCATCGCTGGTTGCGATAAACCGACTAACTCAGCGGCACGAGATATATTTTTTTCCGTCAACAACACTTTCAGTGCTGGCAACAGGCTGTAATCAATAGGATTCATTTTCTTCCTCAAGTAACAGACATTGTTTAATCATGATCATTACTAGCTAGTGCTCATGAGACACTATCCACTTATTGCATAATCACTATAACACGCATGCAGTTTTCGCATTAAATATAACGGCGTACTATTGTTTTATTCTTCTCGCAGACCTTTAGGTATTGAACTCATGCGCTATCTTCCTTTGTTTGCCGCTATATTCGCGATTACCCCTTTAGCCATCGATATGTATTTACCGGCTCTGCTGACTATTGCCACCGAACTCGACGCCCCTATTGAGTCAGTGCAAAACTCACTAAGTATTTATCTGGCGGGATATGCGCTAGGCATGTTCTTATTTGGTCCCATTGTCGATAGGTTTGGCCGACGACCAATTTTGCTTTCTGGTTTAGCTGGTTTTGTTGTATTCAGTTTTCTGGTCAGTACCAGCCAATCGGTGGAGGTGTTCATCATTTACCGATTTTTTCAGGCTGTTTGTGGCAGCGCCGCCACCGTGGTTATACCCGGTGCCATACGACACTTTTTTGGCAAAGATACCGCCAAAGGCCTGTCTTACGTCAGCATGACGATGGCGATAGCCCCAATGATTGCACCAGCCTTTGGTACCTATATTCTTATGATTGCCAACTGGCAGTGGATCTTTTTTGCCCTCATCGCTTACGCATTAATATTAATAGTAGTGAGTTTTCGCTGGTTCCCGGATACTGACGGTCAACAAACCAATAGCAGCAAACACCCGCCACTTCAGTTTTTAGGCAGCTACAAAGCCGTATTTAAATCAAAAGCTTGTCACCCTTATTTAGCGGCGACCATGTTAGCGTCGTTGATTTTCTTCACATACCTGACGTCGGTTTCATTCATGTATATGGATGTGTTTCAATTAAGCAAAGAGCAATTTAGTTTCTATTTTGCGCTTAACGTGCTCGGCCTGATCCTTGTTAATTTCATCAATACCCGGTTAGTCCCTAAGCTTGGCTCAGCAAAAATTCTAGTTGCTTCATCGCTAATTCTATTGGCACTAACCGTGAGCTTTTTTGTACTTAACTTAGTGAACGCCCCAATAGAACTCCTTATCTTTTCACTAATCATGTGTGTTTGTTTAACCTCGATTGTCGGTGCAAATGCCGACTCACTCACATTACAGCAATTCAAGCAGAATACAGGCACGGCGAGTGCTGTAATTGGAACGCTTAGATTTGGCAGCGGCGCAGTTGCAGGCCCGGCTCTGGTATTTTTCTTTGATGGTAGTTTAGTCCCTATCACAACGCTTTTTGTGATTGCGGGTATCATGCTAGTTACTGTCGTGTTGATTGGCAAAAAAGTTGGGTCACGAACCCCGTGCCTGAACTAATTTTTCTTCATTAACTAAACATAGTTTTAGCCGAGCAATATTAGCGCCCTTATCAAGTGACTAATTATAATCAAAAATGTCTATCTAATTGCCCTTCATTGCACACTCAAAAATCAATTTGTTACTTCGATTCTTATGTTCTTCTGACCGCATAATGAAACGTTAGACATTTGTCCCGCGGTTTTAACCTGCACGTATTTGGTCGCCATTTTAATGTCATACACGCCAGGCGTTAGCGCATAAACTTGTTGCAAGTTAACTCTGGTTGACTGGGAACGCTGGGGCGGAATGACCGAATAATCGCTGGGTTCGGGCTGAGCTCGTTTTATCATCGGTCCCTGGTACGCCACTTCATTACCCATACCATCAGTAACAACAAACAGCTTGCTCATGAAACCTTCAAACGGTGTATACCAAGTCAAAAACTGAACAGGGTTTTCGGTCAAATTGCTGAGCTCATAGGTTACCCAGATCCCTTGAGATATAGACTGTTTAGCTACCGCTTTTATCTCACACTGAATTACCGCGTTTTCTTTTTCAATCATGGCAAATCTGTTCTTAATCTCAGGGTTATCCACTTTATTAACAGTTGCACAAGCCACCAGACTTTGTCCTAACATAAAAGCAAACAATAGAACTAATTTTGAGCATTTTTTGTTTTTATCTGACATACAATGAACCATAGGGTTAGTTACACAGTTTGCAACTAACCCTTTAAGTTTAAATCAATTTAACCTTTATGAAATAAAGGAAAATTAATCTTGATGAGGTGTATTCTCAGCAAAATATTCATGGCTATCAGCGTTGATTAACGCTTGATCCGGATTTGAAATTGCCAGATCTTTTGCACCACTTTGACCGTATACAATATCATCAGTTCCCGCTACTGCATTAAAGTGGCTAAGCTCATGAATGATAGTCCCCGCACGCGAGTCCGTACCTAGCTCATTAGCATCCCAGAATGCACGACATAAATATACTTTATACGGTTGGTTCGGATAAACATAGGCGAAATAGGACTTCTTACAGCTACAGTCGAATGCAACAGGTTGGTTATCAATTGCGTCATCGATTGCTTCAAAGTTTGCTTTTGCAGTGTTAAAACGAGACGAGTTCGCGTCCCCAAACCAAGTAGTGTAACGATCTGAAACGTTGTTCGCAGAGTGGCTATTAAAGTAGTTAACCGCATTATTGGCAAGACCATCAGCGGCTGAAAGCGCACTCATGATTTCAGTTTGTTGACTGTTAGAGCAACGACCTGTGAAGCAGGTACCGTCGATGCAGTCGCCAGCACCACCGCCAGGCTTACCTTTATTGGCTGTGCCTTTAGATGCAATACCATCAAAATAGATTGAAACCGTGTTTGAACTTAACGTCTCTACGTTACGTCTTTCCGCTTTTTTCTGTTGACCATGGTTTGAATATAAGTGGAATGAGCTAACTTCATACGAGATCTCATATTGACCTGCTGCGCTCATGTCGTAGTTAGCGGTTAATTCAAACGTTTTTGTTAAAGACTCCCCAGACTTTAACTTAATGTAATCCTTTTCCGTCGGTGCGTGACGTTTGTAGTGTGGGCCCATAAAGTCCACTTCCACACCGTCACGAGTCACATGGAAGATATGCTCTTCTTCCAGCTCAGTGTACCAGTTCAATAATTTCTGCTGGCCTTTGTGGTTGTTCGTTATAGTTAGGGTTGCGTTAACATCACCATTTACTAAAGTTTCAACGTCTACATTAACATCTAAGGCTGGTTTAGCTGCACTGGCAGTGAAAGCTATGGTCGCCACAGTAGACAGAATAAATTTAGAAAATAACTTCATGTTTTTATCCTTTTATCATTATTATAAGTACAGGTTTCATCGGTTATAAGCCGATGATTTATAATGATAAAAACCAAGAAAAGCCCTAGCAAAAACACGACAACATTTGTTGAAATAACGACTATTTGATGCATCCTTTAATTACCAATTTAAGTTTTTTCATAACTAACCTCCCAACCCGGAACAACAATAACCCATTGATTAACAAAGAGTAATTATATAAATCCTTAGTATATTCACGACAAATATTGTTAAATTCACGACAGCTGCACCTTGTTTAAAAAACACCAAGTTTAAGTCATGCAATTCCATACTGTAGTGAACAGTTGGATACATTGCTGTCGTGACGGGCAAGGCGATTTAGAAGCTCAAACCATGACCGCAGTGAAAATGATCTTAACGGGTGCCGGAATAAAAGTATAAAATCTCAACCGAATCACCACCAATTATGGGTACAGTTTTTCTATATTTGCGGTCAGCGAATTTGTAAATTGGTTATCCCTGTCTAGACTCTGAAAGCCTCAAGGTTGAGGTACTTTTTGAACATTTAGATAGGATACGTCAATGAAATACTCAGTTGATAAAAACACACCGGAAGATACAACCATTATACAACAGGACTTCTTCATTTCTTCGGGTTTAGCGGGCGCACCGGCCCTGCATTTGCATTTAAACCTAAATACAGCTGATTCAACATTTAATGGTAGTGCGCACATCACACAAGCCACTAACCCACCACCACAATTTACCTCCATGGTGTCGGGTAAATACATCACTATACTCGAGCAGGCGACGCCAGTTGAAATATTCACAGGAGTAGGCAACTTACTTAACACACCAATTTATGAGAATTTAGATTTTTCTTTTGAATTAGGTGACGGCAATCTCGCTCGTTTCAAATACCGCACATCAATGACGTCGGAATGGGTCGTGATCGAAGATGCCCGCGTAGAGACTGTTAGAAAATAAGCGTAATACCTAATTTTCATGTTGAAATAAAAACGGCGCACGAAATAGAGCGCCGTTTTGTTTTAACTGCATTATTAAGCCTTAATTCGAGCCCTTATTTAGAAACATTAATCTTCAGCAGGCAAATCCACCAGCTTCGGATACCATCCATTGGCTTCTTCAATAAACTGGGCCGAATTCGAACGCCACTCTTTCATTACACTTTTGCTGTAGTTCAAATAAAGTTTGCCATCGCGAATGGTAAACGCTTCCTCATCGATACCCACCAAACGGCCATCCGACATAGCGTAGGCACAATAACCACCGTATTGGGGCGCGTATTTAATGGGATCACCTTTAAACATCTTCATATGCTCTTCTGACGAGAAAAACCATTCAGCCCCACGCCACTCGGTTTTAAACTTCTTGTTGCCCTTTACTGGCTTACCTTCCGTGAAGTACGCCACGGTGTCGTAACCGTAAATGGCTTTGTTATTAAATAGTCCGGTTTCAATTGGATCAGACGCCATAACATTGCCAGCGACCATCACCAGCAAGAATACAAAAGCTCGGCTGAGAGAATTAAACAATTTCATTAAAACCACCTTGGTTTGCTTGAATTAACTTACATTGTGGTAGTAGAACCTGCTTTATGGGGAAAAATTTCGTCTTTAGTTCAGTTCGAGACTTTCAAAAACAATCTCACCCGTTCTGGATTCGTCGTGGTGTTTGAACTTACGCTTATTAAAGTGTTTTCTTTCACCACTAAAATCTGGACCGTGAAAATAGTATTTTACGACATTGTCGGACGTTTCAGACGCTTTAGGTAACACATCTAAAATCAGATAATTATTCTGACGTGGTCGTTTCCCTTTTGTTTTATTAAACGCCGCGCCACTGGCGACTAACTCATGAAACTTGGTTTCCCCATCTATTGGCGGTATCGATCCCAGTTCATGTTTGTCACCCGCGAGGAAAATAACGTTATCATGACGATTCAAAACTTTAAGCAGCGCTTTATAACTTCTTGGATGCTCGTTCCAGGACCATTCATCACTGGTAAAATTAATTGGCGCCCCCGTCACGACAAAAGCAAAACCTTTTCCTGCATGATGTGTGATCATTTTATCAACCCAGTCGAGCTGAGCTTGCGATACAACTTGTTTTTCTGATCGGCGACTTATGCCATCTAACATGATGAAAAGACTAACTCTAACGACAACCGCATAATCTAGCGTGTCTTCGTTTTTAAAACGTAGTCCACTGACATCCGAGAGTGTACCGTCAACATGAGTGACTTTGGCATTCAGAGTTTCATATAATTCAGGCATATCTCTTTTAACCAAGCGCTTATTGAATAGTTCTCTGGCTAGCCAATAACGGTTATTAACTATTTGTTCCTTAGTGTAGTCATAAGGTTTTACATTATTTTCACCGACGTCATGATCATCCCAAGTGGCAAAATAAGGCACAGTTTTAATCAGCTCTGCAAAATGCCTTTCACCCCACTGCTTGTCATAAACAATTTCCATCCATTTTTTTGTATTGCCCACATTAGGTAACTCAGCACCACCTTCAGCTATCTCAAGTTTAGAAGCCAGTTTATTGATTTGACGATCACCCAAGTAAACATTGTCACCAAGTAATAACAACATATCTGGTTGCTGGGCCTGAATATAACCCCAGACAGGCTGGTCCTCTATCTCAGAATACTTGGCACAACTCGTCACTGCTATGCGCAGCGCACCTTTAGGCTTAGGAGTGACATAATGTTCATATTTCGATTTATTAAGTTCGTTTTGGGATTCAGGGTACTCTGTACAACCAGCCAAAACTGCAAGAGACAAGCAGACAAAACAATGCAAATTGTTACTGACTTTTTGAAATAGAAACATGCCAAAGTTTTGAAAAGTGAATGGTTATTTAAGTCTGTCACAAAAATGTACTTTAGCCAGAAGAGCTGTGAAACGGGTGTGTGGTTTGTTTATCGTGTTAATTTAATACACGCATCTCAAAGTATGCACTTCCTAAAAACCAAAACCCGCCATTAGGCGAGTTTCATATAAATCAAATGATGGGGATGTTCGTCTCTTTAATGGGTATACCATATCTTGCTAATAGATACTCATTTGCTTCAGAGTCGTTCATTTTATTCCCTTATAAACATGTTCTTGGATGAAAAAAGCACTGTTAAAAACCCGTGGTGGAGTCACAGTCTTACTGATAATTGCTTCCTACAACAGCAATTTAACTATTCCTGCAAAGCTTCAAATTTCGCTGCCATTGTCGGGTTCTTTCTAGTCAGTTTCTTAACCGTGACGTCTTGCGCTTTGTTATTGGCCAACCGTAGATTTCGGTCAGTACTTAACAAAGCATCTTTTGTCTTCTGCAGGTGATTAATCGACTTATCTATTTCGTCTAGAGCGGTTTGGAATTTGCGAGACGCTAAGTCGTAATTCTTGGCAAACGCAGTTTTGAAACTGTCTAGATCATTCTCGAAATTAGTAACGTCTATGTTTTGAGCTTTCACCAATTCAAGTTCAGTTTTGTATTGCAGCGAATTCAATGACGCATTCCGCAATAATGTGATCATTGGGATGAAAAACTGAGGACGGATTACATACATTTTGGGATATTTGTATGACACATCTACGATTCCCGTGTTGTACAAATCGTTATCAGATTCGAGCATGGATACCAAAATCGCATACTCGCACCCCTTTTCATTGCGGTCTTTATCGAGTTCTTTAAAGAAGTCTTCATTTTTCTTTTTCGTCGCCGTAGTATCACTTTCGTTTTTCATTTCAAACATGATGGAAACAAGTTCAGTACCCGTTTCGCTAAAGTCTTTGAAAATGTAATCGCCTTTACTGCCAGAGCGCGCGTCATTATCTTTATCGAAAAAAGCTTTAGGGAATGCGGTTGCACGAATTCTGTTGAACTCTATCTCACAGTGTTGCTCAAGAGTTTCACCCACCATTTTGGTGGATAATTTGGCCTTCATGTCACGCAATCGCTCGATAGCTTCATCACGATCTCTTAACTGAGTTTCGTATTTATCCTTCAGCGACTTTTCAGCTATAGATTTCTCTAATGCCGCGTGTTTTAAGCTACTTTTGAGTTCATCTCTTTCTTTTTCAATTGCCCCCACGGCTTGAGACAGCGCTAAGGTCTGAGCTGCTTCTTTTGATTGCAATTCTGATTTAAGCGTTTGTATTTCAGCGTCTTTCTTAGCTGCCGTTGCCGCTAACTGCCTGTCCAGTTCAACTTGAGCCAACTTTGAGCTTGAGACAAATTCTTGTTTAGCTTCTTTCAACTCATTAACCAGCTTGTCTCGCTCTTTTTCAACTGCGTTTAGCGCATCTGTCACGGCTAGCTTTTTTTCTGACTCAGCAGCATCAAGCTTAGCTTTGAGATCCTGTAGCTCAGCATCTTTCTTAACTTCAGCCTCTCTAACTTCATTTGACAAAGTCGTTTTGGCAAGCTCCGATGCAGCCTTCATTTCAAGTTTTAATTTTTCTATTTCACTAGTTAAAGAATCTCGCTCTTTCTCTAGCCCTTTTAACGCTTCAGTAACTGCCAACTGTTTTTCAACTTGAACCGACTCAACTCTCGCTTTTAAGTCTTGAATCTCAGTGTCTTTTTTAGCTGACATCTTACTAACTTCGTTAGTTAGTTTTTGTTCTGCCAGGTCTAATGCGCTTTGTTTTTCTTTCTCAGCCAAGGCCAGTCTTTCGTGAATTTGTTGTTCAAATTCACTATCCCTGACTTGTTTTAGAATCTCGGCATAACCCGACTCATCAACTTTGAACGCTTTGCCACAACTTGGGCATTTCAGGTCTTGCATGATGACTTTCCTTATAGGTGTTTAAGGTTTATAACAACAGCACAAACTAATTTGTTAGTTTGTTCAACGCCATGACTGAACAGAAATATTGAATTAGGACAGTGGAATTAGATTCTTTTCTTCCATTTACAATCTTCATTACATTTCCTTTTACCTAATCTATCTTAATCACATTTTTATTTGTATGGAATAACCATTAGCGAGGTATTTTCTTCTATAACCCACTGAGTTAAATACTTTTTGTACAACCTTTGTTCTACATCAGTTACTTTCTCCATTATTTGCAGTGCTTCAGAAAACATCTCTCGGCGGCGATAGATATCTGCAACAACCAAATTGGTAAATTCATCAGTAGAATCCGCAAACCTTTCAATGAGGACGTCTTCAATTGCCTTGTGTTTATCTCTATATATAGATTTCCAAGCAAGGTGTTCATCTTTCCAATCAATTTCATCATTTACCAGTAACTGATTATATTCCCACATAAAAATCAGCTCAGAATGTCTTTTTAGTGCGTCAGGTATGTCATCTTGTTCCGTTGTATCGTGCCATTCTGGTACTCTAGGATTTACTAATCGAGGATATTCTCCTTTTTTAGCTGCCTTCCCGATCCCTTTAACCCTTTTTAAATTTTTCAAAAAAGGCGGAAGCGGGAAGTTGTAAATATCCACGTCCCCTATTGAAGGTAAATCAAAAGTATTGGCTATTATTTTTTTACATACAGAGCACCTAGAAACTAATCCAGAAAAGTTGTATGAAGCAAAACTCTCACCTCCGTCCGAATAATAGGTAGACCAAAAATTATTAAAAGACGCTAACATGACTCGTTCATGTTTGGCCTCACAATACGGACATGCCACTAAATCAGGATCTGTAAAACTTGTCATGCCTTGTTGCTCCCTACTCACAATCGTCATCGAAAAATGCGGCTCCCAGTAGTAGCCCTATCATGAAACTTCTAAATGTTGGACTCACAACTAAGAAGACAAAACAACACCCCAGTACTAGTCCAAGTGTTGAAAAGAGAAAGTCCCACATTCCGGCCCCCTTACACTATCAAGTCATTATCTAGTTTTTTTAAACAGACTTTTGCCAGGGGCAATTTATAGGCGATTTGATGCTCCTGTGTTATTGCCAGTTTTCTGGCTAACAGGTCTTTAATTGAAGCTAGCTCGTATTGCTTTGCCAATGCTTCAACTTTATTGAGTGATCTGTACTGGTCCAAATATAAATTGGGCTGGTTTACTTTTCCTAACGGGACGTTCTCCAGCAAAGGCACCAAGAATGCGGAGAGATTGGGAATAGAAAAAGCGATGTTAATTCCACTAGGGTCATAATCAGTCCACGCCGTAACAGCGAATTGGTATTTAGGCGCCAGCTTCAGCAGCTCAAGTACCGCCCTGGCATCTATACCATGCCCCCTGTAAACCACTAGAACATTCTCAATATCAAAATCTATATCTTTGAAAGCACTATCGAAAGCAGCTAGGTTCTCTACAAACAGTACCTGTTCAATTTCGCTTAATTCAATTTCATCAAGATGAACCCTAACAGATAGATTATTTGGCACATTGTATATGCCTGATTTAAGAGGGAGCATTCCTTTTACTAAAATGACGTTTTTATTAGGAGCTGAGGCACCTGACTTTTCATTCTGACTTCGTTTTGCTTCTTCAATTCTATTTAAATCGACGATTGCATCTGTATCTAAAAGGTTATTGATTCCATGTTCTTGTTCTATACGACTTTTTAGTGCCGCCTTTTCTTCTTTAGATATTGTTAAGCTCCCTCCTTGAGGTTGCAGGTTATACGCTTCACTTAGCTTTTTCACATACTTAGAATTTGCATTTAACTTTAAGTCACGGCCTTGAGAATTCCTAAACTCTCGACTTAAGTTCCTTAATTCCGAATTACTAAAAATTTTCATATTATTTCCTTTTGCACATATGAATAACTAGCTGCAACTCGTCCGTGCATTCACAGCTAGTCCATTACATCCCTGTAGCCGTCGTTCCATATTTCCAACTTGGATTGAGTATATGTCTGTATCGAGTACAGACAATCACTGGGGATTTACACACGTATGAAAACAAGGCGGTATACTCATTTGATTTCGTAGATTACGGAACAAAACTGTTCCCCCCAGTAAAATAAAGTGCTAAATCTGTATTGTTTTTATACACACGCACAACAGTTTTTCTTTTTGGAATATACAAAACGTGAACTTTAATTTTAGTATGTATTCTACAAATACAGATTACAGGGAAGAACTATGTCCAAATGGCCAGTCAGATACGACTTACTATTACGTTTGCGATTTATTGAAGTAGTGGCTCTGTGGGAAGGCAGAGTTAACACAACTCACTTAACTTCTCACTTTGGTATTAAAAGAGCACAAGCATCCAAAGATTTAGGAACATATCGAAATGAAATTGCCCCTAATAATTTAGAATACGATTCCAAAATCAAAGCCTATATCGCTCATACCAACTTCTCTCCAAAGTTAACAAATGGTACCGCCGATGAGTATTTGCACTTGTTAATGAGAAACAGAGATCTTAATCAAACTTTCGAGTTATTAGATTTAGGATTTTCTCACTGTCATCAATTACCTATACCAAATAGGGCAATTAAGCCCGATGTTTTAAGACCAATAATCCACGCAATTCGTGAAAATCGTAGGTTAGAAGTCGACTACAGATCCGTGAATGATCCGCAGCCTGGTGGTCGGGTAATCGCTCCACATTCAATTATCTACGCGTCTAATAGGTGGCATGTAAGGGCCTATTGCGAAAAGAACCGAGAATTCAGAGATTTTGTACTCACTCGATTCTTCTCTGCACCGGAATTTGAAGAGGGTAAAAGTGATCAGTTTGAACGTTTTGACGAAAACTGGAACACAGAACTAAACATTGTATTTGCACCAGATAACCGCCTGTCGAAAGAACAGCAAGAGGTTATAGAACAAGATTTTGGCATGACCGATGGAAAGTTACTCATAACAGTGCGCGCAAGTTTAGTCGCTTATTTATTAAGAGAGTTGCGTATTGACGCGCACACGATCCATGCGGATCCCAAAGCCCAACAGATCATTGTTGAGAACTTAGATCAAATTAAACACTGGGTGTTCGGATAATTCACGCTTAAATTGTTAAGAAAGAAAAATACCAAGCCAAAATAATAATTTCCTCTAGCGAATGGGAAAGGTTGAGTGGCACCGCCAATAACATATTGTGCGCCGGTACAGACGGTATCTAAGAAAAGCACAAAGGCGAATGCCAGTGCCGCACAGATAATAATGTTATTGATTATAAGGTTGTTTGTTTTCATTGATGTGTCTCGCAGAGTTAAAAGGGGCTGCCAGTTTGTCCGGCACACCATAAAGTCAAAAACGAGACACGACAACGAGTAGCCATTTAAATTCGTTTGAAGATTCAAGTAAGGCAAGTTCGGCCTTAAAAGGCAACTGAATTATCGTCTTCGGGGCTTAGTTCTTCAATGATATCAATAGCGTTTGCCAAAGTTTTAATCGATATAGGCACTAAGCCAACCCTTAGCCCAAATGGTCTAAATAATTTATTGGTTTGCTGTTGAGTGAAGTTGCCTTTATCCGTTTCAAAATTAGAAAGGGATTTTATTGATACGCCAATAAGCCTTGCATATTCTGTCTGATTAAGGCCCAGTACCTCTTTGCGCAGCTTTGCCAATGTTCTGCCCTCTGAGAGTCTACCGTCCAAGCAAAGCGCATATGTTTCGGAGATGATCAGCGCACGTTGTTGTGCCTGTGTGGGCCTTTTGAAGTCGCTATTTGCTGTCGTTGGCAAGGGGGCATCTTTGCTCTCGGTTCCGCTGTAGGTGGGTACATCACGGTTTCTTCGACGATAAGCAGCTTTTTCAGTTAGTATGAACTTTGTTCTTTCTATTTTTTTCTGGCGCTTATTCATACAACCCCCATTTTTTAAATTTATCTTCTAAGAAGTTTAAGCCTATTGAAGGAAAGCAAATGATGGATTCCGGAACACCTCGATTTCGTAAACGAGATTCCAGCCCCACCAATTTACTGGCAGTGTGCTTCAGCTCATTGAGGAGGTGCTCAGGCTCAATATAATGATTTAGAGCCTCACAAATCGCAGGAAAGTTAAATTCGCCACCGCTTTCTAATGGTTGCTCCCACTTTGTGGTTCTAATGACTTGCTCAGGATCTGCTTTCATCGGAGCGAAGTCGTAAATAGGTGCTAAGGCGATCTCTCCGCTTAATCTCATAAATGAAGTATTGCGACCATGGTTATCGCTATTTCCAAACGCAATATTCAAAAGATCGCGTCTAACCCATTCAACTATAAATTCCTCAATATCGAAATTAAAGCCAAGCTCGCGCACCATATGTGATTGTTCAATCTTGCGAATGAGTTTTTCAATAGTGTTGATATGATAAATCGTTGCACCAGGAGAGCTTTTGATGATCGAATAAACGGACTCGATTGCAGGTTTGATAGGCAGCCCGTTAACGTCAAATTTAATATCGAACCTCGGTAACCAAAGAGACGGGTAGCGTTCTCCTTCGACAAGCTGCATTTGCTCTGTGTCTATGGTATTAAAGCCAAGAGCTTTTAGCTCGTGGTAATAGTGGAACTCAGCTCTTAAAACATCACAATCAATTTGTTCACGCTTATTTCTTGGGAATTTAATCAGGTAGTATTGATTATCTATTGAAAAATCGTTTTGGTAAGAGTCAATCCACAGCTGATTATTTTGAGACTGTGTTAAAAGGAATTTTGGGGCTTCGCCTCCAGCGCCCGTCGCGCCACCAGCAATAGCACCGCGTTCAGCTGCGTACTCTAAAAAATCGGTATCTCTATTGGCCACGTCCTGCACGCTAAACAACCGTCTTGACCCTTCACCTTCGAGATCCTCGAGTGCTTCTTTAATTCTAAGGTGTCCTATTGGGGCGATGGTACCAAATTTAAGTAGCATGAAATTTTGCATTGGTTCCGGCAGATCGCTAATGTCTAAGTGTTTTATCCAATAACGTTGGCTCGCGCCTGCCGGAACGATATCATCTAGAAACTTAAGCCAACTTGGGGGCGCATCATCTTCAAAGTACAACTCAACGGGGTAGTTGATTGAAGCGGCGAGGTTGTCATCTAGGAACAAGTTTTCAACAGCATGGGTTTGTTTGTAGTGTATTTCAGTGATGGAGTAATTGCCTTCTTCCGCTTCAGGGAAGATGATGTCCGCAATATCAATCCATTGCTGTCGAATAAAAGCTTGTAAGGTGAGTCTTTCCATTTTTCCGGTCAAGGCAAATAGACAATAAAAAGCACTATAGTACTTATAAATGACTCTGTAAATCCAAAATAGGCATTAAAATGCATAAAAACAAAGAAGGCAGGTAAAAATGAGCATTAAAGTACGTGCTATTCAAGTGTGGATTAAACCATAAAATGCCTGATGATATCGGTATGAAATATCATTTTGAAAAGTATGACACAAGGCTAGTGTTTAAACCGTTTAATTACAGTTCTCGCAATTTTACAACGTTCAACTCGATTCTGGATGTGCGACAAAAGACGAGTTAGGAATGCCTAATTAAGCGGCCAATAAAGGTTGGCCATAATTAGCGCAAGCCAATCTTTATGCTTAGCTCATGATTCTTATAAGCTTTCTATTTCTGAGCCTTCAAATTCCATTTTTCATCATCATAAAACAACATACAAGAATACTAGATGCACAGGATATCGAAGTATTATACCAATCTGCATAAAGAATTGGTCATTCAGCGAGAATGAAAAAGTGTATAGGCAAGGCATTGATTGCAGAGAATGGTTGTTCTCGGCAACCGCGTCCTGCGTTGCTCTAATGCCCTACATCCATG
>Ga0213830_1000251_pt1 | contig 56912 bp, 51 predicted proteins | sample SWATP11_FD_161661 | JGI IMG/M metagenome (GOLD analysis project Ga0213830, IMG submission 161661) | Coastal seawater microbial communities from Marineland, Florida, United States - SWA TP1 #1 | ecosystem: Environmental > Aquatic > Marine > Coastal | place: USA: Florida | collected 2016-08-06 | reverse complement strand
AAAAGCTGAATGGTCAAAAACATCTCAGCTGATGGAAAAATTGCACTTGGAAAAAGAAAAAGTGCTCGAGCACTATAATGAAGCGATAAATTGGGCCGATGAGCAAACCAAGCTGGCGTCCGGTTAAGCACTCCCATCAGCAGAGCAATAACAAAAAAGCTGAACCCAGGTTCAGCTTTTTTATTAATGTCTGCCATTCACGGCTTTTCTAATTGCTAAAAGCCATTAGGGTTTTCGGATTGCCAGCGCCAGGTATCTGAAATCATGGCCGTTAAGTCACGCTCCGCCCGCCAGTTCAACAATTGATGAGCAAGGGATGCATCGGCATAGACAGTGGCAATATCTCCCGCCCGGCGCGGCTTAATGACATAAGGAATATCCTGGCCACTAATGTTCTTAAATGCCTGTACAATGTCCAAAACCGAGGTGCCATTGCCCGTCCCCAGGTTGATGGGTTGGCAGCCTTCTAACGCGTCAAGAGACTGTAGCGCCTTAACGTGACCCAAAGCCAAATCAACAACATGAATATAATCCCTTACTCCGGTGCCATCCGGCGTATCATAATCATCACCAAAGACCTGTAACTGGGGTAAACGGCCAACCGCCACCTGAGCAACATAGGGCAGTAAGTTATTTGGAATACCATTTGGATTTTCCCCGATCAGACCCGACTCATGCGCCCCAATGGGATTGAAATAACGCAGGCAGGCAATCGACCAGTCTTTATCACTTTTGGCCAGGTCAAAAAGAATATTTTCTATCATCAACTTGGTTTGGCCGTAGGGATTGGTGGCCGAAGTCGGCATGGTCTCATCCAAAGGAGATATGTTGTTTTCTCCATAGACGGTCGCAGAAGAGCTGAATACCAGATTTTTCACCTTATGGTTTGCCATGACCTGAAACAGGGTGACAGAGCCGGAAACATTATTATGATAATAACTTAAGGGGATTTCATTCGACTCGCCGACCGCTTTTAAACCGGCAAAATGGATAACGGCTTCAATGTTGTATTGTGTAAAGATCCTGTCCATGGCCGCGAAATCGCAGATATCGGCCTGGATAAACACCGGCCTTTTCCCTGTTATCTGCTCGATGCGCTCCAGCACCAGAGTTGAGGAATTGGAAAGGTTATCGACAATAACAATATCCTGCCCTAGTTTAAGCAATTCAACAACCGTATGGCTGCCAATATATCCCGTGCCACCCGTAACTAACAAACTCATTATTTTCCCTTAATCCTCAGTGCAATTTCATTAATGCTAAATGAAGTACCTACCATTAAAGGTAGTATTGTGACAGCACTTGGATAAAGTCATCAAGCATTTCTTGTGGTAATTGATTGATACCAGCGGCACCGGCACGCCCTCCACCGGTGGGAAACTGGATACAAACTTCATCAGCTCCCTGTTTGTTGTTAAGCGGTGCTCTGACACTGACGGTAAAGCTGTTATCTGCATTGCGGGTTAATACCGCATGAGCCTTATCCGGAGACTGGTTTGCCAGCTCATTCCCCAGCACCCCGCTAATACGTCTTGCCCAGGGAGCATCATCAAGCTGAATGATCTTACAGGAAGCACTTTCAAACAGCACATTGGCCGATAATGCCCTGTCCATATCCTGCCGATAGGCCGACCTTAATAGTGAGAATACCGAGCCCTCTTCGGCAATAAGTTCAAGTGGTTCGGGATAGGACAATAATAACTGAAAGAGTTGAGCGGGATGATAATGCAGATCTTCCACGGACCGCCCATAGCCATTGTAATTGATATAGATGCCCAGCTGTTGTAAAGCTTGCTGCTGCTGCTCGGTTAACCCCGACTCTAGCGACAGGCTCTTGGCCTTCTCGACCATATTATCGCCAAATGCCGCTGCGATTGCCCAGTGTCGATACTTGCCAGCTAAATACTCGTCCACCAGTAGACTGGTACAGATATTGGCATCTGTATTGATCAAAGCGGTTAGCTTGTCTGATTTCGGAATATCTCCGGCCCTGTGGTGATCTACATAGAAAACGTCAATACCTTGGCCAAGGAGCTCATTCAATGGCTTGGCATTTTTTTCCATCGAAATATCCAGCACGGTTACAGAGCGAGCCAGACTAGGATCTACCTGTTTTAGCAGCTCGATATCCCGCTTGATGCCGGTAACCAGAGTTGACTCCTTAGGCTCGGCCAGTCGCAACTGGAGCAAGGCGATAATACCATCGGCATCGCCATTAAATACGTCATAGTGCATACTATGTCCTTAAATTATCCTTTTTCAACAAAGCCTTGAGCCTCTAAATAGTTAACCACTTGTCTGGCGCATTCCAAAATTGAGCTGTCTGCCGTTTTCAAATGAACCGCAGGAGATTCTGGAATATCATAGTCTGAATCAATACCGGTAAAATGCTTGATCTCTCCGGCACGGGCCTTTTTATATAGGCCCTTGGGATCCCGCTGCTCACATACGGCGATCGGCGTATCAACATAGACTTCGACAAACTCCCCATCTGCTAGCATATCAGCCGCCATGGACCGGTCGGCAGCAAAAGGAGAAATAAAGGCGGTGGAGACAATCAGGCCGGCGTCGACAAAGAGTTTGGCCACCTCGCTGATGCGGCGAATATTCTCCACCCTGTCCTTATCACTAAAACCGAGATCACCGTTAAGGCCGTGACGAACATTGTCGCCATCAAGCAGATAAGTATGGCAAGCTCGCTCAAAGAGTAATGCATCCACGGCATTGGCTATGGTAGATTTGCCCGATCCACTTAAGCCGGTATACCAAAGCAGGCAGGGCCTTTGTTTTTTCAAGGCGGCCCGCTCATTTTTACTTACATGGTGCTCATGCCAGACGGTGTTTTCTGTTTTCATAAATTTGCTCAAATATTGGTTAATGCAGGTAACTAAAATGGAAATATAATCGGAATTAAATACAGGACCACCAGGCTATAGGCAATAGACACAGGCAGGCCGAATTTTACAAAATCGGCCAAGCGGTAATTGCCTGCACTATAGACCATGACATTGGTTTGATAGCCAAAAGGACTGATAAAGCTGCCACTCGCCCCATAGGCCACCGCCATCACAAAAGGCATGGGATTGACATCAAGCCCCAAGGCGACGCTATAGGCGATGGGAAAGATCAGGGCCGCCGCAGCGCTGTTGGTGATAAGCTCTGTGGTCACCAGGGTGGTCACAAAAATCACAATCAGGGCCAGGTAGACACTTTGCCCCTGTAACAGGTTTTTGATTTCACCGGAAAATACGCCGGCAAGGCCGGTATTTTCCATCGCCTGCGCCAAAGAAAGCGCGCCCAGCACTATCATCCATATTTCCAGTGGGAAGCGCCTTTTGATCTCGTTTACCGTTAAGGCACCGGTAAAAATAAGCGTCGCGACATAGAAAATCAGGCAGGTGAGCAGGGTAACGCCGGTGGTTACCGACAGGGCAATGACGGCCAAGAAGCCAAGCACAGTCAGATAATCGCGCCAGCCATAGAGCATATTATCCGGCTTATGCCCGGACAATATATAGAAGTTTTTTGACAAATTGGTTCTGGAGCTAAAATCCTTACCCACCGCCAGCACCAGAAAATCACCGGATTGCATCACGATATCGCCCAGCTTCCCTGATAAAACTGAGCCTTCCCGGCGAATGGCAACCACGGCGGCATCAAAGCGGGCACGAAAACCGGCCGATTTCAAGGTTTTTCCCCGAATTGCCGAACCAGGCTTTATCAAAACCTCGGTTAAGTTATCGCGTAACAAGCCATCCTGTTCGGCATACAGGGTCAGGCCATCAAACTGCTGTAAGGACAAGACCTTGGAAATATCGCCGGTAAAAATCAACTTATCACCCGCCTGGATAATATCATCGGGCGCTACTGGCGAAATAAGCCTGCCCCTGCGTACCAGCTCTACCAGAAACAGAGAATCCAAGTTGCGCAGGCCGTTCTCCTCCACGGTGACACCAATAAGCGAGGAATCCGGGTTTACTTCCGCCTCCAGCAAGTATTCCTTGGTGACCAGGGGATCAACGGCCATATCGGGCAGGGTACGCATGCGGAAAAAGATGATCAGTAAACACACGGCAAGGGCTGCCAGGCCAATCAGGGTAAAATCAAAAAAACTCAAGCCTTCCTGCCCCCGCTCGATCAGCATGCTGTTGACAATCAGGTTGGTTGATGTGCCCACCAAGGTTAAGGTACCGCCAAGAATAGCGACAAAAGACAGCGGTAGCAGCAGTTTGCCCGGATTAATCAAGGTATTGCGTTGAATGGTCGCAATCAGGGTGGCCACGACAGCGGTATTGTTCATCAAGCCTGATGCAATAGCGGTTCCCATAAACATTCTCAGCGCCGACTTAAACTTGGAGCCATTAAAGATAACGCCAGAGAGGCGGCGCAAAACACTGGTTCGCTCAAAGGTAAAGGAGCAAACCACTAACAGCACCAAAGTGACAAGGCCCGGGTTGACGGCATTGTGCAAGATGTCCTGGTAGGAAACAAAAGAGCATGCCAGGCAGACCAGCATGGTACCGGCAAAAACACGTTCAGGTATCCGCTGATATTTTATCAAGGCAACAAAGGTTGCAATAAAAATTAACAGCATTAACCATTGTGTTGCCGCCATGCATTATTTCCTTAATAAATACTTTTTAACCAACGGAAAGAAATAACACTAAAAACAAACTTTTATTAGTGCAATTAATAGAATATACAGGAGTGGTGTATTTATGATCAATACACCGCTTCAATATTTAAGACTTCAACAATTTAGAAATATCCCTTGCTCCCCAGTGAGGGAAATGCTTACGCACCAGGGCATTGAATTCCATTTCAAACTCCGAGTAGTCTTGCTCCCCCCCTTCTTCCAGGGCGTGAGAAATCATGCCTGCGCCAACGGTAATATTGCTCAGCCTGTCAATTATGATAAAGGCGCCTGTTGCCTTATTTTCACTGTAAGGGTCAAAATGCAATACTTCCGCAGCCTCAAAGTCCACGGTGCCTATTTCATTCAGGGCCAATTGCGCGACATTGGTTTTTGCCATGGTATTGACATCGATGCGGTGCTGAATTTTCTTGGCATGACCCGTAGTCGTTTTACTGCCATGCTTAATATAGTATTCACGGCCCGGCTCAAACTCATCATCATGCATCCAGACGACGGTCGCGTTAAATTCTTTGGAGGAGGTGGGCAGACTGTCCTTTTTAACAATCATTTCGCCGCGGCTGATATCAATCTCGTCTTCCAGGGTCAAGGTTATCGCCTGCCCCTTATCGGCCCTTTCCAGCTCGCCGTCAAAAGTGACAATGGATTTAACCACGCTCTCCTTGCCAGAGGGCAGCGCCACTATATTATCGCCTACGCGTATATGCCCCGCAGCTACCGTGCCGGCAAAGCCTCTAAAGTTCAGGTTGGGCCGGTTAACGTATTGCACCTGTAACCTGAACTCGGTCAAGGCGTCAGTGGCATCAACCTTAATGGTATTGAGCAGCTTCATCAGGGTCGCGCCCGGATACCAGGGCATATTGCCACTTTCTTCCACCACATTGTCGCCATTGAGCGCCGAAATGGGCACAAATCTGACATCGTCAAAAGCCAAAGCATCGGCAAAGTCACGATACTCCTTCTTGATTTCCTGGTAGCGCTCCTGGCTGTAATCAACCAGGTCCATTTTGTTGACGGCCACCAGGATATGCTTAATGCCCAACAGCGAGCAAATAAAGGAGTGGCGGCGGGTTTGCACCTGCACGCCATGGCGGGCGTCGATCAGAATAACCGCCAAGTCACAGGTGGATGCCCCTGTCGCCATATTACGTGTGTACTGTTCATGGCCCGGGGTATCAGCGATAATAAACTTGCGCTTGTCCGTGGAAAAATAACGGTAGGCAACGTCTATGGTGATGCCCTGTTCACGCTCGGATTGCAAGCCATCAACGAGTAAGGCAAGATCAACTGCCTCCCCTGTGGTACCGGACTTTTTGCTGTCGTTTTCAATTGCCGCCAGCTGATCTTCAAAGATCATCTTTGAATCATGAAGTAGGCGGCCAATTAGGGTACTTTTACCGTCATCAACACTACCACAGGTAAAAAAACGTACCAGTTCTTTATTTTCGTGCTGTTTCAAGTAGGCCTGAATATCACTCTCGATTAAGTCTGATTGATGACTCATTTTTTTTCCTTTAACACCTTTGCGATTTACCCGCAAACTCAGCAATCGCTTGCGGACTATCTAATATCTTTACCAAATTGGAGTAAAATACGGCTTGGTATAAATTCAAGCCATTTTAGAGGTAGGAACTAAAAGTAACCTTCCATCTTTTTCTTCTCCATCGAGCCGGCAGAGTCGTGATCTATGACGCGGCCTTGACGTTCGGAGGTTTTTGTCAGCAACATCTCCTGGATAATATCAGGCAGAGTAGCCGCCTCAGACTCAACCGCCCCGGTTAACGGATAACAGCCCAAGGTGCGAAAACGTACACTTTTCATCTGCACCTCTTCTCCTTCCTCAAGCGGCATACGGTCATCGTCAACCATGATCAAGGTACCCTCACGTTCTACTACAGGGCGTTTGGCGGATAGATACAAGGGTACAATTTTTATGCTTTCCAGATAGATATATTGCCAGATATCCAGTTCGGTCCAGTTAGATAAAGGGAAGACACGAATACTTTCCCCTTTGTTGACCTTGCCGTTATATATATTCCAAAGCTCGGGACGCTGACTCTTGGGATCCCAGCGATGATTCTTATCGCGGAAGGAATAGACCCTCTCCTTGGCACGGGATTTTTCCTCATCACGCCTAGCGCCGCCAAATGCGGCATCAAAGCCATATTGGTCCAGTGCCTGCTTGAGTCCCTGAGTTTTCATGACATCAGTATGCTTGGCGCTGCCATGGACAAAGGGGTTAATCTTCATGGCCAGGCCTTCAGGATTTTTATGGACTAACAAGTCGAAACCATATTCTTTTGCCATCTGATCGCGAAATTCTATCATTTCCCTGAATTTCCAGTCGGTATCAACATGCAGCAATGGAAAAGGGATTTTTCCTGGTGCAAAGGCTTTACGGGCCAAGTGAAGTAACACTGCCGAGTCCTTTCCAACCGAATACAACATGACTGGCTTATCAAATTCAGCGGCAACTTCACGGATAATATGAATGGACTCAGCTTCCAGCTTCTTTAAATGGGTCAAATTCATGGGCTTTCTTGCTAATTTCTAATAAAAATTCAATAGCAGTATCATGCCACAGTTTGATAACCAGTACCATATAAGAAACAGCTTTTATATAACCAAAGGAAATATAAAAATAGACTTATAAAGTGTTTGATTATTTATACTTGATTAGCATTTAAGAATCGCTTAATTAAGCCAGCCGTTGATGATGACAATTTGTGATTCTCGTCCCCTGACATTACTGACAATATCTGTTTTCCTAACTCCTTGCCCAACTCTACTCCCCATTGATCATAAGAGTTCAATTGCCATAAAACACCTTGCACAAAAATCTTGTGCTCATAGAGTGCCAATAAAGCGCCAAGGGAAAAAGGCGTCACTTCATCTAACAATAGCATATTGCTGGGCGTATTCCCTTTCATGGTTTTATGGGGGGCAAGACTAGAAATTTCTTCGGGGGTTGCTCCCTGCTCTTTAAGCTCGGCTTCAACCTGGTGTAAGGTTTTTCCTCGCATCAGGGCTTCACTTTGGGCAAGACAGTTCGCCACTAACACTTTATGGTGTTCCTGATAAGGGCTAGAACCATTGAGGGCAAGGATAAAGTCGGTAGGAATAATATCGTCCCCTTGGTGCATCAACTGCATAAAGGCATGCTGGCTATTGGTACCTTCCTGGCCAAATACCACAGGGGCGGTTAACCAGGGCAGTTTTTTGCCATTAGTTGCCACCGATTTACCGTTACTCTCCATATCCGTTTGTTGCAAATAACCTGGCAGGGCACGAAGAGAATGATCATAGGGCAGTATTGCCAGGCTGGCATAACCAAGCGCATTTCTGTTCCAAATACCGAGCAAAGCCATGATTACTGGCATATTGCTTTCAAACTCGGCAGATTGAAAATGCTGATCCATGGCATATGCCCCTTGTTTTAGCTTGGCAAAGTTCTCGTTGCCGATGGCCAGTGCCAAAGGAAAGCCGACCGCGGACCAGAGAGAAAACCTGCCTCCTACCCAGTCCCACATTGGCAAAATATTCTCCGGACAGATACCGAATGCCGTCGCCTTTTCAACACTGCTGCTAACCGCATACCACTGGCGTGAAATAATATTTTCATTTAGCTCCGTTTTTAGCATCCATTCTTTGACGGCCTTTGCATTTAGGAGAGTTTCCTGAGTGGTAAAGGTTTTTGAGATAACAACCACCAGGGTAGTATCGGCCTTAAGCAGTTCGAGCTTTTCCTGTAAGGCGCCGCCATCAACGTTAGCCAAAACATGAACATTCGGGCCATTATTCTGATAAGACTTAAGTGCAGATAACGCCACCTTAATGCCATAATATGAACCACCGATACCTATGGCCAAGACATCGGTATATTTTTTACCTGTTATCCCGGTTAATTTACCCGAATGCACCTGAGATACTATATCCTGCATCTTTAATTCGGTATTGACAACTTCCTCTGATACCACACCTAACACTTGCTGTTTTTCCGATAGCGGGGCGCGCAATATGCTGTGTAAAACTGCCCTTTGCTCGGTATTATTGATCTTCTCACCGGCAAACATGGCAGTCATTTTCTCATTTAACCCTGCATCTCTTGCCAGCTGAATCAGGGCATCAAGCTCCTCTTTATTGATATTTTGCTTAGAATAGTCGAGGAACAGACCGGCCGCTGAAATGGAGTATTCACCCACCCTGTCAGGATTTGAAAACAAACTAAGAATAGAGCGTTGCTTGGCAGCCAAAGCAAGTTGAGGTAATTTTGATATGTCCATATTCGGTAATATTTCTCAAGATAGGAAGAATTTGAGTAGCCTATTGCTGACAACTCACTCGATCAGAATTCACGGCAATCTATCTAAGGCACTTCTTTTTAAAGTAAAGTCACAAAGAAGCGCCAGATACTAACCTTTATATGTTTAGCCCGGATAAATAGGCAGTAAACTCTTCCGCCAATTCCGGGTGACGTAAGCAGTACTCAACATTGGCTTTCATATAGCCTATTTTGGAACCACAATCATGGGACTTGCCTGACATATGAAAGGCTTCAACCGTTTCTATTTTCATTAGCGCGGCTATTGCGTCGGTGAGCTGAATTTCATCTCCAGCCCCCGGCGGGGTAAACTCCAGCAGGTCCCATATTTGCTCTGATAAAACATAACGACCGACAACCGCCAGGTTTGAAGGTGCCTCATCTACCGGAGGTTTTTCAACTATTGCCGTCATGGCCTTGGAGTCTCCAACCGCCAGCTGATGACCATCACAGTCTACGACACCATAACTGCTTACCAGCTCCATTGGCACGGGTTCCACCATGATTTGACTAAAGCCTGTTTCCTGATAACGAGATAACATGGCCGCCAAGTTTTCTGTTTTTAAGTCAGCGGTTGCATCGTCAAGAATAACGTCGGGTAAAACCACGACAAAAGGTGAGTCGCCAACTAAGGGCCTGGCCTTAAGCACCGCATGGCCAAGCCCTTTTGCCTCCCCCTGGCGGACATGCATGATGGTGACATCTTTAGGGCAGATGGCCTGAATTTCGTCTAATAATTGGCGCTTAACCCGTTTTTCCAAGGTGGTCTCCAACTCGAAAGACTTGTCAAAGTGGTTTTCGATGGCATTTTTTGAGGAGTGTGTTACCAATACAATTTCTTTTATACCGGCATCAACACATTCCTTAACTATGTATTGAATAAGGGGCTTATCAACTATGGGCAACATTTCCTTTGGTATGGCCTTAGTTGCCGGTAACATGCGAGTGCCAAGGCCTGCTACCGGAATAACCGCTTTTTTAATATTATTAGACATTGAATTCCCTATATTTTTTATTTGTATTCGAGCAAGGTATTATGATACCGAAAAGCTTAACCTATGCCCCTAAGCGGGTTTATTCTAACTAAACTAGTATGCTGTCGACAAGCATTGCCTGCTCCATGTCGGCATTGAGAAAAAGATAATGATAAAGCTGTAGTGATAAACATCTATTTGAGAATTCAAATTAGCACAAGAGGGTATAAAGAAGCAGAAAGAAACAGCCCTAGATAATTTTCACCTTTATTTTCAAGCACTCAAGCTTTTGGGGCTTGCCTTTAATCGCCTGCACAGGTATAACACCGCCTAGCTATACGCAAATATAAAAATTTAGGAAAGGATAATTATATGAATAAACCTAATACGGGTACGCTGTTTGGCCACCCGAAAGGACTCTTCCTCCTCTTTGGTACGGAAATGTGGGAACGTTTCGGTTATTACGGCATGCGCGCCTTATTGGTGCTTTATCTTGTGGCAAGTGTTGAAGACGGTGGTTTCGGTTGGACCAATGGCGAAGCACTGGGCCTATATGGAACCTTCACCATGGCGGTTTACCTAACGCCTATGATAGGTGGCTGGTTAGCAGATAATATCATAGGTCAACGTAAAGCCATTATACTGGGCGGTATCATATTCTCTGCCGGTTACTTCACCTTAGGTATTCCCAAGTCCATGATTGTCGGCATGGAAGAAACCGTTTTCTATATCGGCTTGGGCTTGATCATATGTGGTAACGGCCTGTTTAAAGCCAATGTTTCAAGTCTGGTTGGTGACTTGTACGAAGATGGCGACCATCGCCGTGATGGCGCCTTTACTATCTTCTATATGGGTATTAACCTGGGCGCCTTCTTGTCTCCACTCATCGTTGGTTACTTGGGTGAGCAGGTGAACTGGCACTACGGCTTTATTGCTGCCGGTTGTGGTATGCTGATTGGCTTGGTGCTGCAACTGAGTCTGGCAGATAAATATCTGGGTGATATAGGTGTCGTTCCTTCTGCCAAAAAAGCCAAAGACAGCAAAGAAGACCTTAAAGCGCGTGCATTAACGCAAGAAGAGAAAGATCGCACAAAAGTTATCCTGATCATGAGTGTTTTCTCCGTTATCTTCTGGGCGGGCTTCGAGCAAGCCGGTGGCCTTTTCAATATCTATGCTTCCGAGTTTACCGAAAGAAATATCATGGGCTTTGAAGTGCCGGCTTCCTGGTTCCAGTCGTTAAATGCCATGTTTATTATCTTGCTGGCACCGGTAATTGCCTCGGTATGGGTGAAAATGGGCAGTAAAGAACCGACCTCGCCGGTGAAATTTGCCCTGGCCATGGTGTTTTTGGCGCTTGGTTTCTTTGTGATGGTATTCGCTACCATGGCACAAGGTGGCGACACAACGGTTAAAGTTAGCATGCTGTTCCTGGTATTCGCCTACTTATTCCATACCTTAGGTGAACTATGCCTGTCGCCGATTGGTTTATCACTGGTTTCCAAGCTTGCCCCGCTTAAATTTACCTCCTTGTTAATGGGTGCCTGGTTCTTCTTTACCGCGTTATCCAATAAGCTTGCTGCCTTTATCGGTTCTTTCGTTGGTGAAGGTGAAGAGCAGGTTGAAAATGCACTGAACATCTTTATGGGTGTTGGTATTGGCGCCCTTATTACCGGTGTCATTATTTTCCTAAGCGCCAACAAGCTGGTGGAATGGATGCATGGTGCCGAGGGTGACGGCCATGACTTGGAAGAGAAACTGGAAGAAGAACTTTCGGTTACTGGTACACACGAAGCCATGCCAGAGACTCACGTAAAACTTTAATAGTTTTTAACTCATATTCAATAAAAGCCAGAAACCCATAAAGTTTCTGGCTTTTTTATTTCCCTTCTAATAACTCTGCGCTTCCTGAGCATTAGCTATACTATACCAATTGTATTTCTGATTGAGTCAATTGGTACTAGATCAAAATTTTCCGTTAACGAATAGTGTACATTATGCCCGCCCATACAACTTTACCGGCAAGTAAGGTCATAGGGTATGATTTATATATCACTATCCAATTTTTACAATATAAGCACCTAAGGACGCCTTTATGAATAAACCCAGTGCGGGCACTATGCTCGGCCACCCGAAAGGGCTTTTTCTTCTCTTTGGCACAGAAATGTGGGAACGTTTCGGCTACTATGGCATGCGCGCCCTGCTCGTTCTTTACCTGGTAGATATCGCCCAACATGGCGGCTTTGGCTGGACCAACGCGGACGCCTTAAGCCTTTACGGTACCTTTACCATGATGGTTTATGTCACCCCGCTAATCGGCGGCTGGCTGGCAGATAACTATATTGGCCAGCGCAAGGCCATTATCATTGGCGGTATCGTTATGGCGGCCGGTTATTTCACCTTAGGCTTTCCCAAGTCACTCATTAATGGCATGGAAGAAAGCATTTTCTATCTTGGCCTGGTATTGATTTGCGCGGGTAATGGCCTGTTTAAACCTAATATTTCCACCATGGTAGGCGACCTGTATGAAGAAGGTGATCATCGCCGTGACGGTGCTTTCACTATTTTCTATATGGGTATCAATGTTGGTGGCGCGCTGGGACCACTGATCACGGGGTTTGTTGCTGCGGAAATGGGCTGGCAAAACGGCTTTATCGTTGCATCCATCGGCATGGTGTTTTCGGTATTATTGCAGCTGGCCTTAAGTAAGAAATACCTGGGGGATATTGGCATTGAGCCCTCGGCCAAATTATCACTTAAGCAGAGTGAATCACAAACCAAGGAGCCCCTCACTCAGGTTGAACGTGATCGCATCAAGGTGATCTTTATCATGAGTGCCTTTACCATCATGTTCTGGGCGGGTTTTGAACAGGCAGGCGGCCTGATGAACCTGTTTGCCAATGAGTTTACCGATCGCAACCTGATGGGCTTTGAACTGCCCGCCTCCTGGTTCCAGTCACTAAACTCCATCTTTATCGTGATATGTGCCCCCTTTGTCGCCATGATCTGGATTAAGATGGGTGACAAGGAGCCCACGTCACCAATCAAGTTTGCCATGGCCCTCTTCTTACTCGCGGTTGGTTTTCTGTTTATGGTGGGTGCTGTGCTTCAACAGGGAGGGGATGTCACGGTAAAAACCAGCATGCTGTGGCTGATTGGCGCCTACTTTTTCCATACATTAGGCGAGCTTTGCTTGTCTCCGATTGGTTTATCTATGGTCAGCAAGCTCGCCCCGCTTCGTCTGGCGTCGTTATTGATGGGCATCTGGTTCTTCTTCACCGCCATGGCAAATAAAGTGGCCGGTTTTGTCGGCTCCTTTATCGGTGAAGGGGCGGAGTCGGCCAATAATGCCATGTCTATCTTCCTGGGCATTGCCATCACGGCGACAATTTCTGCCGTAATCATGTATTTGATCAGCGGTAGGTTAGTCGACTGGATGCATGGCGCAGAAGGCGAACATCATCAGGATATGGATGAAAAACTGGAAGAAGAAATGGCGGTCACAGGCGCTCACGAAGCCATGCCGGAAAAACATATGTAACTACGCTTTATTTAACCTTAAGCCGGAATTTGTGTTAACCAAATTCCGGCTTTTATTTTTCCCCGGTTCATTAATGACTGGTATTGCCAGTAAGGCTTTGTTATAAAAAGCCAACCTAGTTTTAACTAAAGCAGCTAAGTGAATCACCCCAGTCATAAAGCAGAATTGCGCCAGTACCTGAGGCAACTCATTCGCGCTCGCCGAAGCGAGTTAACCGATGGAGAACAGGCACAGGCGGCACACTCACTCAAGGAACGCTTAATCCGGCATGAAAAGGTAGTTGCGGCTAAACGCATTGCTATATATCTGGCGAATGAAGGGGAACTGGATCCCAAGCCATTTATCCAGTGGTGCTGGCAGCAAAACAAGCAGGTATACCTGCCGGTATTACACCCTTTTTGCAAGGGGCACCTGCTTTTTTTACGTTACCAAGCTGATACTCAAATGTCTGCCAACCAGTACGGCATTAGCGAGCCTGCGCTGGATGTCACTCAAATCTGTCCAATCGAACAGCTGGACGTGTTATGTACGCCTTTGGTCGCCTTTGATACCAGTGGCGCCAGGCTCGGCATGGGCGGAGGCTTTTATGACAGGACCCTTTCCGGCTGGTTTCATCGCCACAGCCTGGATACTCAGGCGAAACCCTACCCCATAGGCATAGCCCATGACTGCCAGCAGGTAGAGCAAGTGCCGAGCGAGCATTGGGATGTCCCAATTCCCGAGATCATCACACCAAGCATGAACCATGTCCCCGGCAAATGGTCTATCAGTCATCATAGTTTTTAAGCCTAAATTATACCAATTGAAATAAATAATTGACCAACTTAGAGCTTCATTAGCGCGCTTAGAACAAACCAAATGAGTCAAGCATAGTCATTCTATGTTTGATTCACTTGGTATTACCTGCAATTATTGCCAATCCCCTGCTATAATCACGCCCAAAATAGCAACAAGCATTAAAGGCGAATAATGACACAAGATGAAATGAAAAAAGCCGCCGCCATCAAGGCATTGGACTTTGTCGAGGAAGGGACCATAGTGGGCGTAGGTACGGGTTCTACCGTTAACCACTTTATCGATGCCCTGGCGACCATCAAAGACAGGATTGAAGGGGCGGTCTCCAGCTCGGAAGAGTCAACCAAACGGCTTAAGACCCACGGCATTGAAGTGTTTGATCTCAACAGTGTCGATAACCTGGATGTCTATGTCGATGGTGCCGACGAGATCACTGAGCATATGCATATGATCAAGGGAGGCGGTGCCGCCTTAACCCGTGAAAAAATTGTTGCCGCGGTAGCAAAGAAGTTTATCTGTATTGCCGATGCCAGCAAGCAAGTGCCGGTACTGGGCGCTTTCCCCTTGCCGGTGGAAGTCATTCCCATGGCACGCAGCTATGTTGCCAGAGAGCTGGTTAAACTGGGCGGCGATCCCGTCTACCGTCAGGGTGTTATCACGGATAACGGCAATGTTATCCTGGATGTCCATAATATGGAGATCCTGGATCCGCCGAAACTGGAAACACAAATTAATGCCCTTGTCGGTGTCGTCACCAATGGCCTGTTTGCCCATCGAGGCGCCAATACCCTGATCATAGGCACAGAGGAAGGTGCAATAGTTATATCACCAAGCTAAATGGCATTAAAATAATACTTTAGAGTTTAAGCACTATATGTTAGTTTAGATGGCTAGATATCTAAACTAACGTTTAAAAGAGAAGTACGGACATCATGAGCACCAATTCATTAGCGAAAGAAAAAATCAAGATTTTACTGCTTGAAGGCGTACACCAAAGTGCCCTTGAAGAATTAAAAGCTAAGGGCTACACCAATATTGAATATTTGAAAACCTCTCTCTCGGAAGAAGAGCTGATTGAGAAGATTGCCGATGTCCATTTTATTGGTATTCGCTCCCGTACTCAGCTCACCGACAAGGTTCTTAGTCATGCCAAAAAACTGGCGGCAATCGGCTGCTTCTGCATTGGTACTAACCAGGTTGAATTGGAAGCCGCGCAAATCCGAGGCATCCCGGTATTTAATGCCCCCTTCTCAAACACGCGCTCGGTTGCAGAGCTGGTATTGGGTGAGATTTTGTTGCTACTACGCGGCATCCCGGAAAAGAGTGCCCAGGCGCATCGTGGTGTCTGGAACAAGTCGGCTGCCGGCTCGGTAGAGGCCAGAGGCAAAACACTAGGGATCATAGGCTATGGCCACATAGGCACCCAGCTAGGCATTCTGGCTGAAACCATAGGTATGAAGGTGCGTTTTTATGATATCGAAACCAAGCTGCCCTTGGGTAATGCCAGCCAGGCTCCGTCTTTGACTGCACTGTTGGAAGAATCTGATGTGATCAGTTTACATGTTCCTGAAACGCCGCAAACCCAGAATATGATGGGGGTGGCAGAATTTGAAATCATCAAGTATGGCGCCACCTTTATCAATGCCTCGCGCGGAACCGTAGTGGATATTGACGCCCTGGCGGAAGCCCTAAGCAGTAAGCGCGTGGCTGGTGCCGCTATCGATGTCTTCCCGGTTGAGCCCAAAAGTAATGACGAAGAGTTTATCTCCCCTTTGCGTGCCTTTGATAATGTTATCCTAACGCCTCATATTGGCGGTAGCACCAAAGAAGCCCAGGAAAATATCGGCCTGGAAGTGGCCAGCAAACTGGCAAAATACTCAGACAATGGCTCTACCCTGTCTGCGGTTAACTTCCCTGAAGTCTCCTTGCCGGAGCACACGGGTACCAGCCGACTGCTGCATATTCACCACAACCAGCCGGGTATCATGACCAAGATTAACCAAACCTTTGCTCATCACGACATCAATATCGCGGCACAGTACCTGCAAACGGATGACAAGATAGGTTATGTCGTTATCGATATCGAAGCTGCCGATCGTGAAACGGCGCTACGTGAGCTCAAGCAGATTGACGGCACCATTAGGGCGAGAATTCTTCACTAATGGCGTGGCTCACAAGCTAAATATATAAAAAAGGCTGAACACAGGTTCAGCCTTTTTCATTTGGATACCAACCTGATTTAAAAAATCACATGCATACAGGCCAGTGCCATAAAGCCCGCTAGGATATCATCCAGCATTATCCCTGCCCCGCCCTGACACTTCTTATCGATAAATGAAATTGGCCAGGGTTTAACAATATCAAAGAAGCGAAACAGGATAAAACCAACCACGACGGTTTGCCAGCTCAAGGGCACCATAAACATGGTAATAAAAAAGCCGACAAACTCATCCCAAACAATGGCCGGGTGATCGTGAACACCGACATCATCGGCCGTTTTACCGCAAAGGTAAATGCCAAATATGCTCATGATGGCCACCACCGCCGCATAATACTTGACGGTGAAGCTTGCCATCAATAAGTAGACGGGAATAGCAGCCAAGGTACCGAATGTGCCGGGAGCTTTTGGTGCCAGGCCACTGCCAAACCCCAGTGCCAGGAAATGAACGGGATCTGAGAGGCGAAAATCCAAGCTATGGCTATTTGCGGTCATGGGAGAAATGCTCGAATCCGGATGTGGTAATAGGCACAGGCTTGCTGTCGAGTGTTGTGGTTATTTTTTCAGAGCCATTGAGTTGGCCGATGCAAGTTACTGCCGTGCCCGAATGAGCCAGGGCTGTCTCCATGCCCACCTTGTTATCCTCGGAAACGGTAAACAGCAGTTCATAGTCATCACCGCCGCTAAGCGCCAATTCCACGGCTTTTTCCGGCCCCAGTGTATCTCTTAAGATGTTGGATATAGGTAAATCATCCAGAACGACATTGGCACCAACACCAGAAGCTTTACAGATATGCTCTAAATCGGAAATAAGCCCGTCAGATAAATCAATGGCCGATGAAGCGTACTCTCTTAGCGATTGCCCGGCTAAAACACGTGGTTTGGGGTAATCCAGCTTGGTCATGATTTGTGCTTTGTAGATATCTTCAACAATAATTTTACCTTGCACATGACGCAGAGCCAGGGCTGCATCTCCCAGTTCACCCGTAACATAAAGCCAGTCTCCTGCCTTGGCGCCGGCTCGAGAAACGTGCTTATCAAAGGGAACCAGGCCTTGTGCCGTGACCGTAATACTGAGCGGCCCCTGCGTGGTATCGCCACCAATAAGCTGAACATTATAGTATTCACAAAGCTCGAAAACACCGGCACAAAACTCACTTAGCCAGGTCTCATCTGTATCTGGCAAGGTGATGGCCAGCGATATCCAGCTAGGTTCAGCACCCATGGCCGCCAGATCAGATAGGCTTACCGCCACCGACTTATGCCCTATGGCACGAGCCTCGGTTTGCAAGGGAAAATGAACACCGGCAACCAAGGTGTCTGTAGTTACCGCGATATGCTGTCGCTCGTGTGGCATGATCAATGCGCAGTCGTCGCCAATGCCTAAGCTAACATCTTTACGTTTTACCGCCTGCTCGGAGAAAAAGCGCTTAATAACGTCAAACTCTTTCATAAGAAAACTTCGTTAAACAAGAAAGCTGATATCTAGCCTTGTGGACGGAGCAATTTTACCGCTTTATCCAAGACCCCATTCACAAACTTATGGCTATCATCTGCGGCAAAAGATTTTGCCAGCTCAATAGCTTCATTAATTACGACTCTATATGGGACATCTTGACAGGCACTAAGTTCATAAATTGCGACACGCAATATGGATTTTTCGACATGATCGACGTCATCCAAGGGGCGGTCGACATGGGGTTCAATGGCTTGATCCAGCTCGCTTACCGACATAGTCACGCCACGAAACAATTGCTGAAAATACTCAATATCAAAACGGCGCGAGGCATTATCGGTAAGAAAATTTGCCTCTATATCGCTCACTGAATTCTGGCTAAGTTGCCATGAATAGACGGCCTGAACAGCCAACTCACGTGCTTTTCTTCTGGGTGATGGTTTCACAAACCTCTCCAAATATCTTTCGAGAAAAATACAAGCTCATCCTGACTCAAGCCCAAAAACAATGACAAACCTATTGGTTTGTCATTTATACTGGCCAAAGCCCTGAACAAGTTGAAATATAATTATAGCTTATCTAGTACATTAACCATTTCTAATGCACTTAACGCGGCTTCCGCCCCTTTGTTGCCCATCTTGGTACCGGCACGTTCAATAGACTGCTCGATGGAATCAGTGGTGATAACACCAAAGGCGACAGGTAATGTGAACTCCATCGCCACCTGTGCCAAGCCTTTGTTACATTCACCTGCAACAAAATCAAAATGCGGCGTACCACCGCGAATGACGGCACCTATGGCAATAATGGCATCATAACCACCTTTCTCGGCGACACGCTTGGCCGCTACCGGCAATTCATAGGCACCAGGAACACGAATAACGGTAATATCTTCATCCGCCACTTCACCGTGACGTTTTAGGGCATCAACGGCACCTTCAAGCAAGCTTTCCACAATAAAGCTGTTGAAACGCGAGACAACAATGGCAAATTTTTTCCCTTTTGCGACAAAATTAGCTTCGATAACCTTCATTTATAATGATCCATTGACAAAAATTGCGGCAATTCTACCAAATAGATCCAAATGAAGGTACTCGTTTGTGTTAAATAATGATCTTTGCTCAATTGAAAAGGCTCTTTATAGGAAATTCCCCATCAATAACCTTAGTGCAAGATCAAAAAGTATTAGAATACGCGTTTCTCTATAGCGAAGCATTCCGCGATTCAGTATGATAAGCGGCACTTAAATAACCTTAATACTATGTCATGCCTATCTACTTTTCATCCAATCAAATCCCTGAATTGAAAGCTTACTCGATAAAAGAAAGGCAGGAGTTCTTAGCCAAGGCTCGCAACAAACTAACTATACCTGAAAAACTGATACTCAATATTATAAAGCTAATTATGCTGGTTCCGCCTTTTATATTCTTAGCTAGGTTGGAATGGTTTTTGTTCTTCCTATCATTAGTCCTTGTAACCTTAATCTACTTAACGATAATGAATCCCATATATCTATCTTTTATCTATAGACACCTAAAACAATACAAGCTTTTAACTCCAGGAAAAATATAGGCAGAGCTCTATCGTAATTCGCTTATCAAAATTACAGTTTATTAGTTAAATAGCGATAGACATATTTTAGGAGATTGAATTGACGTCTAAACCTGGTTGGTTGACTTAAAAGCCTGTATAGCCATTCACAATGTAGCTTTCTGTATAAGAAAGGGGCTCTTTTGACATTACCGGTAAAAACATCGTAAGTACCGCCGACTCCCATATAAAATGCATCTGGCACTTGTTTGATGCAATCGAAGATAAACAATTCTTGTTTAGGAGAGCCCAAAGCGACAGTTACAATTCTTGCACCAGATTTCTTTATACTATGAATTACATTTGCAGCATCATCACTTTCAAAAAATCCATTTTGATATCCAACAACATTGACTCCTTTAATTAGCAGTTTTTCCCTAGTTTTAGTTATTACACTCTCACTTGCCCCAACCAAATATACAGGCGCTTGAGAGCTAATGGTTGCATCCATCAAGTTTTCCCACAACTCACAGCCAGGTATTCTCGCTACTTTTTGTCCTGACTTTTTTGCCATAACATATGAAACACCTATACCATCAGGGTACCTTAATGTAGCTTTTTCAATAACTTCTTTCACCTTGTCATCATTACTAGCTGCAATTACTTTTTCAGGATTAATTGCTATACCTATACCAGGAAAAACCTTCTCTCCATCCAATATAGCCGTATTAACAACATCATCGATGGAGTTAAAGCACGATATGGAAATACCGCCAACAGAAACTTCTTTATTCATTTATAATTCTTAACTTTAGGTCGTTAACTGACAATATATATTGCTAATCTGAGAACAAACTTGAGACAATCTAAATCGCTCTGCTGACTTAATAGCATTAGAAGACAAGCTAGTATAACTTTCATTAGAAAGAGAAAAAATGGCTTTTAGTCTATCCTCACCATTAGTGTCAATCCATGTGTCGTTATTTTCCCAAATATAGCCATTTTTTTCCTGCTCTATTTGCTCTATGGCACCATCGGTTTCTGTTGCAATTACCGGTACACCGCATGCCATTGCTTCTGTCATTACCAGTCCGAATGATTCATTTCTAGACAGGTTAATCAAATATCTAGACCTATGGTATAAAGCGAATAATTCTTCAGGTGATTTGGCACCAAGATAAGACAGGGTGCAGTTACCACGGGTTGGTTTAGGCTGATAAGCTCCGGTTCCAATAACCACAACATTTAGTGTTAATTCGGTATTGTTCAAAAGAGTAACTAAGCGATCTATGCCTTTATTTTTCTCTAAATGTCCAACGAAGATCAAATCATAATCTTTTGCTTTTCTTGGGGTAACAGGCTTATAAAACAAATCCAATACCCCTGCACTTAGCACTTTAGCATCAGTAGCACGATAGAATTTTCGCTTTAAGCTATCACTTACAAAAATATACTTGTTCACCAAGTGACTACACATCCGATACACAAAGTTTGGTGGAGAATAGCTATAGATGTCACTGCCATGAAAGGTCACGACAATTTTTACTTTTGGATTACGACATAGCTTATAAAAAATAGCCAGAGCAATATTGGGAAAATAAAAGTGTACATGAATTACCGATAGCTTTTTCAATGAAAAAACATAGTAAAATATGAAACGTAAAAAAAATAATGGATACCTTAGAGCCTTTGCCAGGCCTGTTTTTTTGTTCTGATTCAAATAAAAAAGCTCAACATCAAAATCATGTTGTTCTTTAAGGGTTTTAAACTGGTTAACAACGAAACGCCCAGAATTAGGCTTTTCTTTGCTAGGCCCCATGTTTGAAAGAAGTAATATATGCAAGAGTTTATCTACTTAGCTTTATTAGTTTGTGTACGACTTAGTTGTATACCATAATTAGCTCTTGATGGTACAAAGTGAAACATTAAACGATATATTATCTGTATGAATGGAATCAACAAAGAATAACTGCTAGGTGAATAGCCGGACTCAACCTTGCGAGCGGAGTACTTGCCCTTAACTCTTGACCATAAACTTTTCATGGTCTTATAAGACACTGCCTCACTAAAGTTCTGCTTAATCAAAGCACTAAAAATCTTTTTATGCGTAAAGGGAGAAACAACGGTGAAGACTTGAGCCGCCAGTATATTACTGCCGAAAACAGCATACCGGCCACCTCTTCCGTATAAAAATTCATAATAGGTGACCTTTTGATATCCATTTAACGCTAAGCCTTGGGTTTTTTCCTTATAGTCCTTTAGTAGTATCCAAAACTCTTTATCACTCAATTCCTTATATCTTCGCTTTAGAATAAACAGCTCATCAATTCCTTTCAGTTTATACACCCATGGGAATATTTTAAACAGTTCGCCTAATACCCCCTTAAAAGTTATAAATGTTCCCCGTTGAAATACATCCCCTAAATACCCTTCAAAAAATGCGTTTGCTTTAGGAAAAGTTTCCTTTACATGCAAATAATTGGTTAACAGCCTGGGTATTGGATTAATAACGCCAAATGACATTTCTGCCAATACTTCTGGTTCATATTGAGCGATAGGTTCTTTACAAAAATCAAAAGAATAATAATGTTCAAATTCACTGGAAAACTGGCTTGTTATATTTATTTCCGGTGAATTATCGGGCCCATAGGTAAAGCCGTATTCAAACCGAGTATTAGCTAGAATAAACCTTGAATCTAGACCTGAGCTTAAAGGTAATATCTTTTCAGTTTTATTCCAGTTGTTCCCTAGAATACCAATTTCATTCCCCAGATAAGAAAAGTCATCTTCTATTGAGTTGGCTATTTCAAAATATTTCTTTACTCCATTTACGGAATAAACAGAGCCTGGGTCTAATCTTTCTATGCCTTTATATAAGGTGTAATTACCAAATAAATGATTCTTTTTCGTCAGAACACTTACCATATCATTATTTAGTCTATGAACATTTTCACTAAATAAAACTTTTACACTAGGTGCAATCTTAAGGTTATCTGCAAGACAATCGATATAATGTGATGATAGCCCCATGGGATCAACGATAATACGGGCAACTTTTCCGTCCCACCAATAAATAATGAAGGAGCCTGCTTCTACATTATTTACAGCTTCTCCTCCTTCTGACAGTATGTCTTTGGCTAGAAGAGGAAAATCATTCCTTTCCCCCTTGTATACAAACCAGCCAGCTACAATAAATACGTTACCCTCATATTCAAAAATAGGCGCAGACGACCACTCGGTGTCACTATATATAACTTTCCCCTGTCCTAACTTTTCTGGAAATACAAATTCCTTGCTATACCTTTCAGATATAGTTTTACTTGCAGGTAGGTGATTGTTATCACAGTTTATATACATTCCTCGCATTTAATGACTCCAATTCAGTCGCTAACTAATTCATCTTGGTCGATGAAAAATCCTGTCGAGCTTTCAAATATGCTTCTAATGGCATCTTTCCTAAAACTCCTCCAAACAGTATTTTTAAAATTACACGATAATTAACAAATTTATATGATAAGGCTTTGTAATAGTTTTTTAATGCAACCATTCTTTGCCCTCGACGCAACTCAAAATCAGCTAGGCTTTCATACTGCCTAGACAAACCAATTAACAAACCAAGCTCCTGATATTTGCTTTTGTATTTACTAATAATCGCACGATGACCGTTAGCCTTATTGGTTGGATTACAGGAAATCCCATCTTCAGCCAATTGATATGTAAGCAATGCTTCGGGTATGTAATCGCATTCAAAGCGCTCTGCAAGACGTAATAACAGATCATAATCTTGCATACTCGGTAAGTTGTCATCAAAGCCGTTGATCGCTAACAATGAGTCCTTGGTTATTAAAAAAGCTGATGTGCAAATACCAAACCCCTGATTCAACAACTTTTCAAACAGTTTCTCTGACGATATACACTTAAAATATTTTTTTCTCCCCTGATACTCTAAATTCATATCGCTATAGCATAATGCGGCATTAGATTTTTCGAGTTGTTTCACCTGTCGTTCAAGCTTAATTTCAAGCCAAACATCATCATCATCGAGAAATGCTATATATTTTCCATTTGCATGCAATAACCCAGTATTACGAGCTTTACATGCCCCCTGGTTGCTGTCATGTTTCACATATTTAATCTTTTGATCATGTTGAAACTGTGACATAACATTCTCAGTATGTTTTCGCTCTGCACTTTGTGGGCAATTATCATCCACGACTATCAGCTCCCAATGGGGATATGTTTGGGATTTGACACTATTAATTGCTTCCTCTATTGCATGAGCCCGTTTATATGTCGGAATAACAATACTGACTAATGAAAGCACAAAAAATTCTCCAATAATGTTAAGTAATTAATACTAAAAAGTAACAAACCAGATTAGCTAGCCGTTCGGTAACCATCATAATATTGAATATCAGTCTCCAGATATTCTACAAAGCCTTTTACATAATCTAGCCCTATATGTTCTATGGGGTGAGTTTTACCATCTAGTTTATACATAAAATCACTTTCATTAAGCCAAATGACATATGAAAAAGCGAGCAAATGAAAGGCTAAGACAGAGCCAAGTGCAAATAGCACTATGTATCTTGGTTGAAAGTAGGGTATTGAGAATACAAGTAGCGGACCATAAAGCAGATAAAACGGAAGCAGTATTCTGTGTAACTCATCTCCCATTACAAACAAAGCAATCAAGCTCAATGCAGAGAGGAAGCTACTTATATTAAAGATGCGGATAAATGAAATATTCTTTGTACGTAAATATCCAGGTATTGCAACTATGTTTACCACAAGAAAAAACAAAAGGGTTGGTAACTTTGAAAAACCGGGAGAAAACTCCAAGCGAGTTACAATTTTGGCAATGATATAGTGGCCTGATATGCTAGCTATTATTTTAACTGACAATATCAAGCCTATAGCCGCAACCATCAGAGCCGCAAATATCAACAAAAGTTCAATAGCACTCCACTTACGATCAATATAACGCCCGACAACAAATAAGGGGAAGAGTAATACAAAAGTAGAAATATGAATCATACCACCAAGAAGAAAGAGACCTAGTCCATACCTGAAGTGGGTCCTGGCATATAAAATTCCACAAAGTAAAATAGGCAGCGCAAGATATGACCTTATCAGGTGCCATTGTCCCTGGAAAAACTTATAAAAAATAACCGCCAATAAAAAGCACAATAACGGGTTTGGCGTATCAACAAGCTTAAAAAACTTCCATATCATTAAATATGTTATAAATAGCGTAAGAAAATAATAGAAAAACGCATGGTTTCCAGATATAGCCGCTACTCCCCAGCTGTAAAGGCTAAAAGCAAAGTCAGCATGTTTAGCATATATTAGCGATACGGGAAGCATTTGCGAAAACAAGTCATACCTTTGATATGCCATCAAATATGACGGCATATCATCTGCCCCTCCCCAGAGATACCCCATATATCGGCTTGCAATCAGGAATGATAATGAAAAGGCAATGAGTAGAAATAAAAAAGTATTTCCTCTTAGCCTACAGAACGATAAGCTAAATATACCTACTGCCATCAACCAAAGAAGAAGAGGCAAAAAAAACCAACTTGCAACAAGAAACAATACACTCAAGACCTGAGTGTATTGAAACCTTTCAAACTCATGATAAAGCACAAGTGGTTTTATGTTAGAAGTGGTCAAGAACCTGCCCAAATGACTTAATAGTTGACTGGTAAAAAATGGTTAAACGTCTTAAACCTGATTCATTAGCTATATTTTCGCTTATAACTAACGACAAAATGAACAAACAAGGTAATCAAGCACATGAAAAGACCACTAAATACGGCAGAGACAATAGCGATAACGGCCCTGTTCGGAGATACTTTTCTCTCTTCAATTATCGGACTCTCGATCATTTTAAAGACATAGTCAGCCTGAACTTCGGCAAGCAACATCATTTTAGTTTGCTCCTCAATCAGGCTGTAAAATACGTTTTTCATTTCTGCAACATTAGTTTTCTTTAACTGCTTTTCCAGGAATAAAATACTTCTATTTCTTTCAGCTATTTCCTGCTGTCTCATCAGGGCATTTATATCCTGAATAAGATACTCAACCCATAATTTAGAAATATTAGGATCTATGTGCTTAAACGCCAGAGTGACAAAACCTGTTGACTTATTCTGCTCTACTTCCAAGTTCTTCAGAAAAGCAACATAGGTATCAAACATCGAAGGTTCCGGAGACTCTCCTTTCTTAACTTCTTTAACCCATTCTTTATTGCTAACAGAGTATAGGGATTCATCAATGATAAGCTTGCCCGTACTTTTATCCCAGGATTTTGCCGCCATTAAGGGAACTTTAACATTGTATTTTTCAATAAAACGATAAATAAAATCTTTCGATTTAATCGTTTCTATGTGCAGTGCTGTGTCATCACTGGCGCCACCCAGGTTAATACCCGCCATGCTTGCCAATCCTCCAAATTGCCCTGCCAGAGAGGCTAAACTACCCGACTCTTGTGACTTTTGAGGAGAAAGGAGCGCAGAAGATTTATAAATATTAGGCAGAGTCAAAGAATATAGAACAATACTGACGGTCAGTAATAGTGAAACACCAATAACAACCCATTTACGACGCCAAAGCACTAACCACAACTCGATAAGATCGAATGGCGATTCCTGTGACTCTTTCACCATATTCGCTTCAGGGGAAACCTCGTATTGCTTACTCATTTATTTGTACTTCCACTCACCAGCTTTAATAAATAGCGCCCATATTCTGTTTTGCTCAGCTCTTTTCCTTGACGCTCAATAGATTCACTACGCAACCAACCATTGTTGTAGGCGATCTCTTCTAAGCATGCGATCTTAAAGCCTTGCCTTTTTTCAACCGTTTGCACAAACATGGAAGCATCCATCAGGCTATCATGCGTCCCTGTATCCAGCCAGGCGAATCCGCGCCCCAATACTTCTACTTTTAGTTGCTTCTGTTCAAGATAGGCCTGATTTACGGTTGTTATTTCGAGCTCGCCACGCAAAGAAGGCTCTACGCGTTTAGCAATATCAACAACAGAGTTATCATAAAAATATAAGCCTGTTACCGCATAGTCTGATTTTGGCACGAGAGGCTTTTCTTCAATCGACAGTGCATTAAAGTCTGAATCAACCTCAACAACACCGAACCTCTCAGGATCATGAACCTGGTATGCGAATACCGTTGCACCTTCTTTCAATTGAGCTGCAGATTTTAACTTGGGTGAAAAATTGGCACCATAAAAAATGTTATCGCCAAGAATAAGGCAAACACTGTCACCTCCAATAAAGTTTTCACCTATTACAAATGCTTGAGCTAATCCCTCTGGTTTTGGTTGAATGGCAAATGACAATTCAATCCCAAAACTACTTCCATCTCCCAATAAATTTACAAACTGTTGTTGGTCTTCCGGTGTCGTAATGATCAAAATTTCACTAATGCCAGCAAGCATTAGTACTGACAACGGGTAATAAATCATAGGCTTATCGTAAACGGGCAATAGCTGTTTAGATACACCTCGAGTAATAGGATGAAGTCGAGTCCCGCTACCACCAGCTAGAATAATTCCTTTCATATTAATGATTTCCTAAGCGCTCTCGTTGATAATTGCCGGTTTGCACCTGCTCACACCAAGACAAGTTATTTAAATACCAGTCAACAGTTTTTCGAATACCTGATTCAAATGTTTCCTCAGGTTGCCAGCCCAGCTCCCTGCTTATTTTTCCTGCATCTATGGCATAGCGAAGGTCATGGCCAGGCCTGTCTTTTACAAAAGTAATAAGCTCTGAAAAGCAGTTAATTCCTACGGGCTTATCAGTAACTAACTCATCCATAATGTCACAGATAGTTGTTACAACATCGATGTTTTTCTTTTCGTTGTGACCACCGATATTGTATGTCTCTCCTACAGCCCCGCTAGTTGCAACAGTAACCAAAGCTTTAGCATGATCTTCTACATACAACCAGTCTCGAATTTGGCTTCCATCGCCATAAACAGGGAGAGGTTTGCCTTCCAGCGCATTGAGAATCATCAACGGAATTAATTTTTCCGGGAAATGGTAAGGTCCGTAATTGTTTGAACAGTTAGTAATCACTACGGGCAAACCATAGGTGCGATGCCAAGCCCTAACTAGATGATCAGAGCTTGCTTTACTTGCAGAGTATGGTGAACTCGGCTCATAGGCCATATCTTCAGTAAAAAGCTTGCCACTATCTGCTAAATCACCATACACCTCATCGGTTGAAATATGATGAAAACGAAACTGGCTTTTTTTGTCACTTTCTAAAGTTTGCCAATACTCTCTGGCAACCTCTAACAATGTATAGGTGCCGACAATATTGGTTTGTATAAAATCACTTGGCCCATCAATTGATCGATCAACATGAGACTCTGCCGCCAAGTGCATAATAACATCGGGTTTACATTGGGCGAAAGTTTCAACCATTTTCACCCTGTCACAAATATCAGCATGTATAAATTGATAGTTTGCATGCGAACTTGCATCTTCTAACGATTGCAAATTGCCTGCATAGGTCAATTTGTCAATATTGACCACCTTATATTGTTTTTCTTCCAGTAAATAGCGTATAACGGCGCTCCCAATGAAGCCTGCGCCGCCAGTAACAATGATCGTTTTCATCAAAACCTTAAATTAGATCTGCAAAAATTTTAAAATTGTTAATCTAGGTAACAAATCAATCAATTCGTACCTAACTTCTTCTTTTTCTACAACAGAAATATAAGTTACCAATTGTCTCAAAGAAATGTTCCAATTGCCAACTAAGAAGCCATATTGACGTTAAGGTATTGGCTTTCCGAAATGAGCCAATCTTTGAAAGTAGAGCTCAATTGTTAACAAGCTACCTATTAGTTCGGGTCTTGCGCCTGCTTTGCCGCTATAATAGTCATCAACCCACCCTTTCACAGTCGGTGCAGAAAATACTTTTTGGACATTGCTGTGTTCCACACAAAGCACACCATAAACATACTCTCTAAATTCTGGCGCCCGAAGCCAATCATCATACTTTACGTAATGACTTCCCTTCACCAACTTGCGGTAAACCTTTCTTAACAACGCATCAAATGGAGAGCCTGTAACCCACTTGATCAGCATTTGTTTGAATTTTTGGGGCCAGTTAGGCTCAGTGTGCTGTATGCCGGTATTAGCCTCAGAAATAGGCTTTCCCGTTTGTTGCCACGGAATGGTCTTAAAATAGTCAGGATAATGTCTTAGCAACATATGGTGATAAAGTTTACCATTTCGCCTGTACTCTTCCGGAAGGGAATAGAGAAACTCCATCAAATCATTATCAAAAAAAGGCTTCAAGTTATGCAGGTCATGACCGATTAAATCACTTCCTGCAGAAATAAATCGAACGCCTCTGTTATAAATAAATAAGGGGTCATTAAGCGTTGAATTGAAATACGCCAACGAAGTACCGGCATTTTTTGCATATTCTCGATATTTAATTTCAGCCTTTTCTCCTAAGGAAAGGTTAGACTCTTGACTATCAAACAAATAACTCCCACCAAAAGTAACATCCCCTAAGAAGCCATTCAGTAGGAAATGTGAGCTTTTAGTTATTTCACTGACCGATGATAGTGCATGCATATGCAATATATTTTTCAGCCCATCGGTAACCCATACTCCACTTTGCCGACCTTGAAACCAGTTTTCTTGGTTGACTTCAATAAACTGATTGCTTACATCAGCATGGCTTGCAACCTCTTTAGCGAGAACAGCATCATCACAGTCTTTACCACCAAATGTAAAGGTACAAATATCACCACTAAAATGTTGTTTAGCGGCAGAAAGCAAAACTCGGGAGTCAAGTCCACCACTTAAGGTAATTGCCAGTTTTTTTTCTGAAACCACGGATAATTGGCGTAACATCGCCTGGTCAAACAACTGGTAGGAAAGCTCAACCGCCTGGTCAAAGGTGACATTTTTATTTTCATCAATATCTGACCAGGTCCAATAAAACTCCTCCTGAAAAGAGCCAGTTGTTAAATCTATATTGCATATTGACGCCGGAAGCATACGTTTGACATCAGTAAACATAGTTTGCTGCGCTAGGAAGTGTCCGACATTAACAAAAGTCTTTAATGCTTCTTCATCTAGAGAAACTTCAAAAGCAGGATGTAAAACCAAAGCTTTTATTTCACTGGCAAAGGCTTTAATTGAAGAGTGGTCAGCCCACAAATATAAGGGCTTTAACCCATAGCGATCATTAAGCAATACTAGTTTCTTGTTTTTGTGATCCGCAATAACACAAACAAAATAACCATTAAGTTGAACTGCAATGCTTGCTAAGTTCCCATTATGATAACTCTCAATTATCACCTCACTAGCACTTTTAACCGACAAATCAATTCCTTTTATCGAGTAAATGTCTCCATAAATATAAACTGAAGCATCTTCGTTTTGATGAGTTTCAACACCAATTTCATTGCCAATTGCCTTGAGCATTAGTTGATAGTCACCATTAGAAAAACTTGTTACCTGGGTACCTGTAACTTCCGAAAAACACTCGTGATGAATATCTTTCAATGAATTAGCACCAAGATAACCAATAACGCCGGGCATAACTTTATTTCCTAATTTCTTTTAGCGTGTTTTGAACAAAAGGGAACATTAATAGGCAATACGCCAATGCAACAAAAAGCAGCTCAAGCAAAGAGGGCATAGCCTGTATTTGATTATCAAATACAAATACAGCCAAGGCTGAAACACCTAAGACTGCAAAGGGGACAAGACAAGCCTTAATCAGCTTGCCAAAAGCGAGTTTTGCCACTGGAGAGATAAGAAAACGCCAATGTAAAATAAACAGAAAAGCTTGCAGGATCACCAGCATTTTAACCAGCCAGACAACACCATTTGATACAGAGACGACAATAACTACAGGTCGAATCAGAGTAACAAAGATATTCCAGACAAACCCTCTTCTCACTTCACCAGTTGCCCGTAACAAAGCCCCAACAGGGTTTATCAAGGAGATAATTAACATATTCAAGGCTAACCAACGTAGAAGCTCACCATATTGCTGCCACTCATCACCATATGCAATATATAAAACACTTGCGGGGTATAGCGCCATTCCCAAATACAAAGGCACATTAACCATGCTCAGAAATCGAATAATTTGCGCATAAATACTGGAAATAGAGTGACTTTCTTTATAATTAACCATTAACGGAAACGTCACTTTATTAACAATCGGGTTGATCAGTTGCAATGCGGGCCTGAACACTAACGCTTTAACATAGGAGTATATTCCCAATACTTCAGTTCCCAAAAGCTTACCTATTAATAACTGGTCAAATTGAGCGCTTAAGTAGTTAATGAATGCTTCACCTGTTTGGTATAGCCCATATTTAATAGGTCGTGATGTTTCTGACCAGCGTGGAAATTTCAATGAAACAGATTCAAGCTTAGTAAAAAATAGCAAAACACAAGAAAGTACGGCCGCGGTAACAAGTTGAGCAAAAACAACCGCTTCTAATTTAAGCCCGTAAAACAAGAACACCAGCAGGCCTATAAAACCAATGGCAGAAGCCAGTATCTCTATTTTAGCCAGCTGATTAAACTTTAATTGCTGTTGCAACAAGGCGATATGTTGCTGGCTTAAGCTACGGATAAAGAACACAGGGGCCAGCAAAACCAATAACTCGGCCAAATTATCCATAGCATAAAATGCTTCTATTGGATAAGAAGCAAGCATGACTACCACTGAAATAAACAAGCCAAAGGCTATATTTACCGTATAAAGCTGGTTTAACTGGGCTCTGGTCAAATCCCGATAATAAATGGTTGCATTGGAAATGCCGGCGTCACCAAAAATTTGGGCAAGGCCAACAACCAGATTAACCATAGCCAGTAGCCCAAGCTCTATTGGTGACAAGATACGAGCAAGAATAACCAGTTGGGCAAGCTGCACAACCCCCTTAAAAATAGTGGAAGCTGCTGACCATGAGATACCCTGCATTGCAGATTTGGCAATAGTCATATTAGGGAAACTACCATTACAACCAACACCTTCATTACATAGCCCCTAAACTATTGACCATTTCAGACCATTTGGGCGCCAATGCCTGTTCAGTATAAGTTTCCTTCATTAAATCTATATTGTGTTGACGGCGCTCTTTGACCATTGCCGTCAAGGTTTCAAAATCAATCTGCTCTAATCCCTCCAGGCCATAAAGAGAGAAGCCCAGCGAAGTCAAGTTTCGGTAACTCGATGTTGACTCCCTTAGCAGCATAGGTTTTCCCATTAGCAGCATGGCATAAACCACATACAACCCCTGCTGACGTTGGTGAGCAAACACGGTTAAATCGACATCTGCTAGCAACTGATCATAGGCTGACTTTTCCAGCATATCGGTAATAGCCGCTAACTTATCACCGAATATTGCCTTACCGGCAGAAACAACATTATTTACATATTCGCTCGTTCCTGCATAGTTAAGGGGAACGATAACTTCGATATCTTCATTAGCCAGGTGACTTAAACGTTTAAAAATATCAACATGTTCATTGCTTGCCGCAGCAGAGTTTCCTACCAGGATCTTAATAGAACCGTTTTCTTTTCGCTGGGCCTTAGTCAAACTGTCAACATCGACACCAATAATAGGGTAAGGTAAAACTTGCACCTGTTTTCTTTTCAGATATAGCTTCGCCAAAGAGGCATCACCTGAATTCAAGGTAAACACGTTGGCACAGCGGTAAATAAAAATAGCATGAAGCCACTGAGCAACATGCTGTTTGATCGTACGGTTTGGCTTGCCATGACGGTAGAGCTCTGCTCCCCAAAACACACAATTACAACGCCTTAATAATGAGGTAAACCATAATTTTCGCCATACATGTATATCAAACAAGCCATGAAAAACTATATTCGCATCTTCAGGTAGTGTCTTTAACCTGGTAACCAGATCATCTGCATTCCTATAAGGTTGGAAATTATCGGCTACCCTCCCAGTATTTCCACCTGCTTTTACCCAAAATTGCTGTGGCTGCTTAATAGTGCAGGATTCATTAAAAAAGCCAGACATAGGAATATAATGATGTGGCGTATCATCAAAAATATGAACAATCACTACTTTTCATTCTCTCTAAATTTTAACAATTCATATTCATACGATAACAGTGCCTGACTACGGGTTTTAACAAAAATGGAGTTGTATACGGTAATATGAATATAGTTCCCAATGTTGATGCCTCCTTCACCGGCAGAAAGCACACAAAAATCATCAATGCGGACGTTATTCCCGATTGAAATACGTTCAATACCGTAAAACGAAGCTTTCCTGGAAATAAAGACATTTTGCCCGACTTCGGCAAAGCCGAGTTCTACTAACTCTTTGGTAGAATAAAACGACACACACTTCCCTTTAAAATTCCCCTTTTCCCTTACAGATACAACTCCGCTGAATAAAGGTTCAGGTTAATATTGAGCAAAAAGACGGAGAGATTTTATCACTCCATCTCCTGAAAACCTAGCGCTTCCTACTAGGCTGGCCAAGCTAGCAGGCTTAGCCTAAGTATAAAAACTAAAGGGATTGCTTGACCGATTGGCAAATAACATCAACATCATCTAAGGATAGATCTGTATACATGGGCAAACATAACACACGTGCACTGACACCGTTGGCAACGGGAGTAACCCCGACTTCTCCATATACAGGTACCTGTGACAGGCTTGGATGGAAATAACGACGTGTCTGTATCCCTTGTTCTGACAGGCTGCTAACAACTTTTAATAGCTGAGCTTCATTTTCCAGCAATATCGGCATATAAGCACCATTTCGCTGTCCCTTATCATGCCAATCTTGTAATTGCAGCGAAGTACCAGAAAGGTTCTGATGATAGCAATCAATCAATTCCCTTCTCTGAGAGGCAATATGGTCGATATCATCCAGCACGGCCAAGCCCATGGCGGCATGGAATTCACTCATTTTGGCATTAATACCAACATATTCCGGAAACTGCTGGGAATCGAAGCCAAAGTTAATTAATTGTTTTGCTTTCTCAAAGACGGCCTTATTTTTAAAGATAATGGCACCACCTTCGACACTATGAAACAGCTTGGTAGCATGTAAGCTTAAGGTAGAGGCATCTCCATAGTGTAAAACCGACTCTTCTCCATATTGGCTGGCAAAGGCATGGGCTGCATCATAAATAACTTTTAATTCATATTCTTTGGCTATATTTTCAATTTTTTCCACTTCACATGGGTTACCAAAAACATGCACCCCTAAAATAGCAGAAGCCGAGCTTAAATCAGACTTTCTAATGGCTTCAATATCTATATTTAATGACTTTGCATCTATATCAATAAATCTTGGCTTAAGGTTTTGCCAGCATAGTGAACTGGCCGTAGCGGCAAAGGAAAATGGCGTGGTTAGCACTTCACCTTTAACATCAAGTGCCGCATAGGCCACCTGCAGCGCCAAGGTGCCATTGGCGACCAGCAATAAGTGCTCAACCCCCAAATACTCGGCCAAACGTGATTCAAGTTCCTGCACCAGCGGGCCATTATTGGTCAGCCAGTTACGCTCATATACACCATTAAGGTGTGACTGATATTTATCCTTATCGGGAAGGTAGGGTTTAACAATTGGGTATTTCACGGGCCATAGTTCAGCATAAATTAAGTGTGCGCGATAGTAGCAAAGCTGATAATGACTCGCAAGGTAATGCGTAAAGAGAAAAGGAATTGAAATTTATGAAACTATTTTTCAGGCCATAAAAAAAAACGCGCCGAAGCGCGTTTTTAATGACTATAAAGTCTAACTCATATTACTGGTTTGGAACCAATACACGGTCAGCAGTTGGTTTGTGGAAGTACAAACCTTCTGTTTCGATGTTTGGAGCATTAACTGTAACACTTACGCGTGCGTTACCGTCGACACCAGATTCAGCAGCAAAAGCAGCAACTTCTAGGCTGATGTTAGTTACTGATTTAGCAGTAGCGATAGCAGATAACGTTTTAGTGTAAGTCGTACCGTTAGCAGTTAAGTCAACAGTGATTGCACCTTCAACAGTACCTGGGTTAGTAACTGTGATAGATTGCGCATAATCAGAACCAAATGGTAAGAATGCGATATTAGCTGTGCTACCGTCTAACGTGAAAGCACCTGCAGATGCGTCAGCAAGAGTGATAGTGTTGTTACTTGCATCAGATGCAACACTACCAATAGTGAAGCTTTGAGGAGCAACAATTACTGAACCGCCGGCTGCATTACCAATATTTTTGAAACCAAACTTAGCAGTATCAATAGCGCCGGTAACTGTCACAGTAGCTGTGATAGTATCAAGAGCAGTATTGATTGAATATGCAACCGCATCATCCGCGCCACCACCTGTTGGTGTAAAAGCAATTGCAGATGCAAGTTCAGCCGCTGATAACGAACCATCTTTTGCACCAGCGTCGTAATCCATTAACCAAGAGAAGTTACCTTTAATAGTATGAACAACTTTAGTAACGGTTAGAGCATCAACATCACCAGAGTTGTTAGTTGGAGTTACAGTTAACTCGTCAAGGTTAGCTGACGTAGTAAATTCAGCACGGCCTGCACCTGTGCTAACTTCACCGTTTAACTTAGTGATAGCATTTGTATACTGAGTACGGAACGCAGCCACTTCTGTTGCTGTAGACTTATCGTACTCACCGATCAATGCGTTAGTAGAGATCGCTGTAGAGGTGAACTTGATCTTAGCCTTATCAGTTGCACCAGTAGTATCCAAAGACCAAGCAGCAAAAGTAAGAACAGTAGCTGCAGCTTCATCGGCAGTTGACACACGGAAGCGAGCCGTATTGTCATCAGAATAATCAACAAAGCTGAACGTAGTACCAACAGCACCAGGAACTAACGTTGGAGTTGCAGTTTTGTCAAACTTAGCACCTTCTACAGTAATTACCACAAGGTCGTTTACGATGTATGAAGTACCTGTAGTAATTGTAAGGGCAGCAGTTAAATCACCTGGAGCTATAGTTTTGTTACCTAGATCTGCATCCAAGTTACCTTCTAGCGCAACATTTACAACTGCACCAGATGTAACTGTAGCAGCAGCATTAGCTACTCCTGAAACTGCAGCACCTGCTAGGGCTAAAGCAATTAGAGATTTTTTCAACATTTTTTTCTTCCTTTGTTTCATGAAACTTGAGACCTATCTTATTTAAAGCCTCGGAATTTTCAATTATTATTTAACACTTAGGCCGTCGCCTAAGCGACTTCTAACAATGGCTAAGTTTAAGCTGTCTTATCTGGTTGTCAATATTATTTATTGCGCCAACCAATCAAATGTGCATTTTTCAACCAAACCCACAATAACTTCAACTATTAAAGCCGATTGAGACGTTACCGAACAATGAATAACAATTCAAGCCCTAATCGACTAAAAATATGGATTAATTACTGTTTTTATTGATTAATGTTAAGTTCATCGTATTGAGTGGTAAATTTTTCCATAATATCCCCCCACTCTTCTGGCGACTCGATCACTTTTGGCGTTACCAAAACCACCAGTTCTGTTTTGTCTCCGGTATCGTCCTTTCCATCAAACAGGCCGCCAATCAGTGGAATATCCGAGAAAAATGGCACCCGCCTGTCATTAATGGTGCGATTTTCACTGATTAACCCCCCCATTACTATGGTTTGGCCGCTTTCGGCGACCACTTCTGTATTGATACTACGTTCAAAAATAATAGGAGAACCTTCAACCGACTCATCCCCCGTAGTCTGGTTACTGATCTTTTGATCTATCTCCATTATTACCACGCCACGGGCATTGATTGTAGGTTTTACCCCTAACTCGACACCAGTTTTTCTATATATCACAGAAGTAGTGGTATTTTCACTGGTAATAGTAGTAGCTCCGACTGTTGGAATATCATCACCCACGGTTATGGTAGCTTCAACACCGTCACGGACCAATAATGAGGGCCTGGATAATACATTAACATTAGAATTCTTTTGAAACAGGCTAAAGGTTAATTCACCCTGAGCACCTGATAGTACATAACTTAAACCAGAACTGCCGCTGCTTAAATTAAAGCCGCCCACTTTGCTGGCACTGCCCTGGTTAGTGAGCTCGAAGTCAACACCACTCTTAAATTCATCCGTCAGCTTCACTTCTGCAATCATAACCTCCAGAATCACCTGCTTAGGCATAACATCGAGCCGCTTAATTAGTGGGAGCATCTGACGGTATTTATCACCTGTGGTACTGAAAATAAGGGCATTGGCTCTTTCATCAACCACTAAAGTCATATCTGGATTCGAAGCTGAGATACTACCACCGGTACTATTATTAACTTTTTTCTGTGTTTGCTGGTTTTGTGATGCTGCCGAGGTATTGTTATCAAGTGGATTATTTCCGCCTGCAACAGCTCCACCAATCAACACCTGAAGGCTTTGGCCTAAGTCAGTTGCCCGGGCAAATTTAGGCTGGTAAAAGAAATACTGTACCTGGCTCCCCCTGGGAGCCTGATCTATTTGTGACGCCCAAAAGCCAACCCTATCAATTAATGCCTTGTTATTGGCAAAAGAAATTAAAGTACCGGTACGCTCAAGGGGAACTAAAGAAATAGCCTGATCATTTTGACCGGTCCCGCTCACTTGAATGCCTTCCTGTTTCAACAGATCTGGCAATTTTTCAACCAGAGTCTCCATATCAACATAGGTTGCTTTATAAACACCTATATGACGGTTTCTAAATAAGGGTTGGTCCATTAACTTAACGAATTCTAACGCTCGGATTATATCTTTGCGCTTCCCCTGCAATATTAGGGTATTACGCTGAAAATCGACAGATGCCTTTACTTTCAATATTTGTTGTATGGTATTTGCCAGCGAAGTTTGCATACCAAATTCAAAAGGCACTAACTGAATAATATCTACCGAGGTATCAGGTACTAACTCTGGCTTATTACCATACCCATATGCCACGGCCCCTTGTACCCCACCTTCTGCCTGGTGCACATAATAAATACCATCATCATGACGAACAACATAACCGCGTTCGGATAAAATATCTTCACTGATGGTAAATAGTTTACGTTTACTGATATCCTGCTGCAGATTTAAGGTAACAGATTTATTATCGGCTTTAACTTTTTCACCCAGGATATAACTCACTCCTAAAAGCTCACCAAAAACATAATGCAAATAGTCTTTTAGCGCTAAATCATCGGCAGCTAACTGAACCATTTCTTTATCACTAAAAAGGGATGTTAAGTCTTCCGCTTGTTTTTGAGCACTTTTCTTGGTTGTTAGCGGCGATAAGTAACTCATACCCGAAGAATCAGCATTCATACCGCTTGAAATAAGTGAACCGCCGGAAACTGAGGTTTTATCTTCCTTAGCGTCACTTGTTTCGGAGCCTTTTAGGTATGACTCATTAGCCGTATATCGGCCTTGTGGGGCGGTAGAACAGGCGCTAAGGGATATAGCCAAAATGCAGCTTAAGGAAAAAAGTTTTGTTTTTATCATTATATTCATATTTGCTATTCGTTACTTTCTAATCAAGGTAACCAAGTTAATAACACTAAGCTTTATATTACGGAGCCATTGATGTATCTAGATTCTTGGTTAAAAATCAAGATAAAGACATCACTTGCCACTATACATGGTTAATATTATTTCCTGCGAGCCCTGTTCATTGTCTTTAGTCAGTATTACCTGAGTATTTTTCTCTATTGTTAACTGGTAACCGTGCACCTGGCTACCCTGCCTATACTTTTCAATGCTTTGTTCGCCGGTTTTAACATTGTTGACAAGTAACAACGCATATAGTGCTTTATTATTCTTATCATTACTTTTTATCACGGCTTTTAACTGAAGCTTATTATCACCGATAAAGAGGGATTTTAATTCTCCCTGCTGTTTTGCCTGTTCAAGTAAGGACATACCCTGTTGTTTTTCCGGGATATTATTAGTTTTACTGTACTTCTCGTACCTTGCACTAAGCTTATCCATATCACTAGCTTTTAACCTTGGTAGTTGCAACACTGTAAGCTCCGGCTTTTCTGCCAGCCTCTGGCTTTTGGTGTTACCGGATACAATTCTATCGGTGAAGTCCGCAATTCCCCATAACAGAGTAATGATAATGACAACAATACCAAGCTTGTTAGTAAATAATTGAAATAATGTTAGCTGGTTCATCCTGTTACTCCAGCAGGAGAGCTAACACTATTTTTTTGCTCCATATTATTCACATAAAGATACAAGATCACCTGACCATTAACTTGGCCCAGGTTTTCAGCTCGCTGCCCTTTAAGGGAGACATTAAAATCCTTGATTTCTATTCTACGAACCTGAGACTCAAGTGCCCCCATAAAACGAATAGCATCTGCAGTCTGGCCGCTAAAGCGGATCATAATGGAATAGCGGGTTGCCGTTAGCCCCTCAAGCAAAGTAGAAGCCTGCCAACCTATATTTTGAGATTTTAATTTATGTGTAGATAACAACGACTCCAACATTTTTTGCTGGGATAGCTTAAAGGCCGATTCCTGCTGGTACGGAAAAAACATTTTATCTGCATCTGAAATAAGCACATTAAGCTGTTCATTATTTATCTTATTTTCATTTTGCTGTCCCAGCACACTGGTTATTTTATCCTGTTTTTTATCCAATAATGTAATGTCTGATAATATTTCGTCCTGCCAGGCAAACACGGGCACGATAACAAACTTAGCAATAACCAGGATCAGGATAATAGAGAGTAGCAATGCATGCTGCTTAAGTTCAGCCACGATCCTTCTCCGCTAATTCTTTATTTTGTATATCAACCAGTTTAAAGCTAATCACAAAAACATCCCGGTTACGGTTGCGTCTGGTTGGAAAATCAAACTTGGCATCAGTTGCTATTGCACTACTTTCAATTTGCTCTAACACGTCTGTTGCTTTCCCTGTACTGCCACGAATAACGATGCGGTCATCCACGGTTCTAATATTGGTTAATCTTGCCTTTGGAAAGATATCAGCCATTGCCAGCCAAAGCGCAGAGCGAGTCATCTGCGTCTCTAAAAAGTTCTGCATGGCATAATAACGGGCAAGCTTTGTATCAACTTCATCTTGTTGGGCGAGTGCTTGGGTTACTTCGCTGGAGTGGCTGTCAAGCTCTTGCTGCAACGACACTTTTTTATAGCCCAAGTAAGCACTTGTAGCAGCCAAATAGACACCGAGCACCAAAAAGCAGGGAAAGGCTATATTTTTAAGGAGTTGTAGCCGGCTTTCAACCTGCGGCCCCTTAAAAAAGCTAAGGTACTGTTCCAACCCTATGGACTTAAGGCCTGTTGCCAAAAATTCGAAATAGTCCTGTGAGCGAATAACAAGCTTTTCTTGACAAGAAGCAATACCGGCAGACAGAGCAAAGTGCTCACTTGTGCTTAATATGGACGTACGCAGCGAAGAATAGAGCAGCATGCCATTTTTAGCGACATATAAAGGAGTATCCTGCTTGGGGCCGTTTATTTCAGCTATCTGATTGTTTTCAACCTGATTTGCACACAGAAAGCTTTCCGGCACTGTTAGAAAAGCGTTCGGGACTTGCTCACTAAATTCCCAGCTATTGACCTGGCTCTTGCCCTGACCGCTATTCCAAACATGATGGTAAGATGTTTTTGAGCTTTCCAAAGCCAAGAGCTTATTTAATTCGGACTTAGAGTCAATGGGGTACTCTTTTGCCTGCTCCGTATAGCATTGTCTTGCGACTATGAGTATTAAGGGACTAAACTTCCCATTAGCTGCCGGTTTAAGCGCCAAACTTTTAGAGTTGTCTAGCTCAAATTGATGCAATCTGCCATCAAAGTATCCGACAAATGAACACAAAAACTTTTTCCAGCTTGACAATATCAAACCTGACTTACCTTGCTCTATGTTATTCAAATTTTCTTTTGATGTTAATGGATTTACTGTCACGATATAGCCACAATTTAACCACGATTTGAGAATATATTAATGGGCATTTTTTCACCTGACGCGTAAGGCATTACCTGTATTATTATTTCTTTTTTCACAACCGATTCCCCTACCTTACTCTCAAGTGTCAACTCTAGAAAATTTGATGGATAAAAAATAGTGCTATCATTTTCCACTATTCCGGTAAGTTGACTGAATAGCCTATTGGTTAATTGGTTAGTATTCCTTAATTCAATAACTTGCGACGCGATAGTTTGACTTGTTAAAGCACTTAGCAGCTCTTCAGGCGCATTCATCGGGTTAAATATCCCCTGTCGAAACACCGTCATGTTACTTTTTAATAAGTTAAACAATTCAGGCGTCATTCGATTAACATGGAAAAAATCATGTACTGTGGGTACAGCACCATTTCGAATTTCGTTTTTATTGTTTAGTCGCTCATCACCGTTTACGCGAGGGATACTATCAAGATCTTGCCAGTCTAACAAGTTATCAGCAATGGCAGTTATACCACTTGATGTTTCTCCACTATATGCAATCAGCTTTTTTAAATGTTTTTCATTTGGAAAATGTGCATGAATAAGACCTGCCTGGTCTTGTATTTTTACAGTGACAAGGTTATTGAGAGAAAAAGGGTTATCATAAAAATTCCACTTTTGTGAAACGCTTACAGCCCCGTCTAGATTAGCATTTGTTGTTGATTGGGTCCGGTTTTGGGTCAATAGCGAGAAAATCAGTTCTGATTCAGCGCCGTGTTGAGCAACCAATGCATACGCTTTATCATCAGCCCATTGTGCTACTTTAATCTGGTCTTTTGCCGTTGAGGTTAAATAAAGTGCCAATACAGATAAAATGGCCGTAATTAACAGTACCTGTATTAATGCAACGCCCTGTTGCCTGCTGACATTACCTACAAACATATACGAGACTATCCATCCCACTTAATATAAGGTGACATCCACTTTTCAGTGCTTGAATCAAGATAAACAGAAAAACTTAATTCTTTGGCGGATTTGGTTAAAGTAATACTCACCTGCTCCGGCATTAACTGACTATCAATGCCAGAAAACCGTTCAAACCAGCGATGATTTGCCGGATTTTTCTGTAATGCATTTTTTTGATGTAGGTGACTCCACCCCAGGTAGCTAAAGCTGACATCGTCCAAGTCAGAGAAAAGCGTCAATTCTTGTGTAAATTCTATATTTTGCTCAGTGCCAACCAAGAGCACCTGTTCCGTCGATGAAGATTGATAAACAAGATCAAGCTTACCATTTTCTTTTATTACCGTTGTTAAGCGAAATATCTCTGAAAACTCACCACTAAACAAACCTGACCGGCTAACGGCTAACAGGCTGTTGTTGTCACCAACAAAAAAGAATGAGGGGGATTGATTATTATCTACAACAATAAAAGACTGAATACCTTCTATTAATCGCTGAAAATTTTCCAGTTGCTTAGCATTTTGGGCAGACTGAGAAAACTGCCCTAGCTCTTTATTCCACCTTTCAGACATTAAGCTATAACTATATGAGCCGGTAAAGAGTAGCAGGCTTAAAATCGAAATTGCAATCATCAATTCAATGATTGTAAAGCCCTTGCTTTTGATAAATTCCCCCTTACTCATTGTTCCAGCTCAACTCATTAAATTGATAAGTCTTGGTTAGACCTGCATATTCCAGCTCCAGCGATACATTCCATAACTTGTACTTTAATGGTGGGGTGACCAGCGAGCCTGAGTTTGGGTCTAACCTCTTAGGCGCTGATTTATATTCCCGTAATGAAGCTTTCCACTGGTAAGAAACATCCCAAGCATCAGCGCTATCACTTAGCTGTGTTTGGTTAGAGTTTCCCTGACTACGGATATCATGGCGAATTCTGGCTAATACCGAAGGCAGAGCTCCTGTGAGTGTAATATGTTTATCGGCCCTCTCACTGCTGATAAAAGCGCCTCGATATACCATAGAGACAGTGGCAATCGAAGAAAATAGAATAACCGCAGCAACTAACACTTCAATGAGGGTAAAGCCCGAATAACTCCTTAAGTTATTATTTGGCATATAAGCTCTTGGCATAAACTAGTGTTGCTCCACCTGTTGGCCATTGATCCATACTTTTAGGTTCAGGTTAAGGGGTTGGTTGCGGTAGGTGCCAACTACATGGTCGGGATAAACGAACCCCTTTACACTATATGTCAATATTTGGGGTTGAAAAAATAATGTATCTAGGTTTTTAATGACAATGGGAGCTTGGTCATTACCTTCAACAAATAACTCAGCACGCTTGCCTGACAATTTGAGCTTATATGCCTGTCCGGTATTAAACGCCCGATAACTAATCTTACGCAACCAGTTCTTTATGGTCAGCATTTCTTGCCTGGCCTGTGCTTTTTCCAAACTATTGATTGCTAAAGGCCCTACCATGGTCAACAACAAAGCCACAATCGCCAAAACAATCATAAGCTCAATCAAGGTAAATCCCGATGATGTCGCTCTGCCATTGCCCATTGCAGTCTCTCTATATGCCTATCTCATTGAGCGAGACCATACTCATCAGCATAACGACCACAACACCACCAACAAAACCGCCCATAAACAAAATCATTAAGGGTTCCAACAAGGTTGTCATGCGTTCTGTCCAGCTTTCAAACTCCTGCCGGGAGCGATTTGCTATTTCATCAAAGACTCGCTCTAAATTTCCCGACTCTTCACCCACTTCAAGAAGAGAGACAAAGAAGTCAGGGTATAAAGATGTTTGCTTCAATGCAGGTGTAAGCAAACTGCCAGCTTTTACTTTACCCTTAGCTATATCCATTTCACGCTTGATCATATAATTTTTAATGTTTCCTGCCGACAGGCCAATAGCTTTGTCTATTTGTACACCGGCTTTAACCATCATTGCTAAACCGCTATTAAACCGAATGCGCTCCACAGTGTATACCGCATTGGAAACAAGAGGTAACCTTAAGCTAACTTTTTGCCACCATTGGATAAATCCAGGCTGCTTTGTTGCCGACACCAGAGCAAACACAGAAATAACAGTACCAACAACCAACATTCCCTGGTAATTGATCATCCATTCACTGGTTGAAAGCATAGCCTGCGTATACCAAGGTAAAGCATCAGCATCAGTAAACATTGCTGACATCTTGGGAATAATAAAATTAAAAATAAAGAAGATAGCAAGAATACAGACAAAGAAAATAACAATAGGGTAAGCAAGTGAACTCACTATTTTTCGCTGCAATTCTCGCCGAAACTTCAAGTCCTTTGCCAAACCGGCAAAAATTTCACTAAGATTGCCCGACGCTTCACCTAATTCAATTAAATTACAATAGAGAGGATCAAAAATATCATCATGTGATTTAACTGCCTCAGATAAACTCTGGCCCTTTTTTAGATTACTACTGATATCTGTAAGAAGCTTTGCCAGTGCCGGTTTTGCTTTGGTGCGTTTAATGATATCAATGCCTTTATCAATTCTAACACCAGACTCTAGCAACAAGCTCAACTCTGACGTCAGAAACTCCAAATCGGCAAGCGAGACCTTATTGTTAAAGCTAAAAACACTTGTTTTTTCTGCTCTTAGTTCCGTTACTTCAGTTGGTAAAAGTCCTTGTTTTTTAACTTCCGACAAGGCAGTTTTTTGATCTATAGCCTCAACTTGCCCCTCAGTTTTTGCACCTGATTGGTCGTACGCCTTATAAACATAAAGCGCCATTAGCCTGCAACTCTCACAACTTCATCTATGGTAGTTAACCCCATGATCGCCTTATAAAAGCCATCTTCTAACAGGGTCCTACGATGTAAGCTGGCATTGTGTTGCTTCGCCTTACCAATGAAGTCGGCATCTTTTGGCATTGCCTTTATTTCGTCATCACAGCTTAAATATTCGGTAACTGCCATGCGGCCCTTATAGCCTGTATGCGAACAGTTTTCGCAACCAACCCCATGCATTAGGTTTATCTTAGGAAGAGAAAATTTGTCGGCTAACTTTTGCAGTTGATATTTTTCGATCACTTCATCTGCATTTGGCACAGGTTCGGCACATGAATTGCAAACTTTACGGGCGAGTCGTTGCGCCACAATAGACACTAATGCAGCATTCAACAGAAACTCTTCCACCCCCAGATCTAAAAGTCGCGTATAGGCACTGGCTGCATCATTGGTATGGACGGTAGAAAAAACTAAGTGACCGGTTAGTGCAGACTGCAAGGCAATCTGTGCAGTTTCTTTATCCCTGATTTCACCAAGCATGATGATGTCCGGATCTTGGCGAACGATACTACGAAGACCTGCTGAAAAATCAAAACCTATCTCACTATTTACCTGAACCTGGTTTATTCCTTCCAGCTGATATTCAACCGGATCTTCGAGAGTGATAATCTTAACATCGTCATTATTGAGCGCATTCAAAAAGGTATAAAGTGTAGTGGTTTTACCAGAGCCTGTTGGCCCAGTAAGCAAAATAACACCTGCTGTTGTTTGAATATCTTTGCGGATCATCGCTTCGATGTCATTTGATAAGCCAAGTACTGACATATCGTATTGCACATTATCTTTTCGAAGAAAGCGCAGCACCATAGATTCACCGTCATTTAACGGTAAGGCAGAAACACGAATATCCAACTCTTGGTTGGCTATTTTCATTTCTATTTTGCCATCTTGTGGTCTCCGCTTTTCAGCTATATCCATACCTGAAAGAATTTTTAGCCGGGTAACTATAGGCAATTGCATTTTAGGTGACAAAACTTCAGCCTCGTGAAGTACACCATCCACACGAAAACGGGCACGGTATCGACCATTAAATGGCTCAAGATGCATATCAGATGCACCTTGGCGCAAGGCGCGTGTGATCAGGGAATTCAACAAGTTTACGGTCGGCGCTTCAGAGGCTAGTTCGCGAAGCCTCTCTTCTTCATTGCCGATAAAAACATCTTGCTCATTGTTAGCAATATCTTGTTCAAAACGGGAACACAACAACTGCAAATCAGACTCGCTAGCAATATAAATATCAGCCTTTATTCCTCGGCTATTCAGCCATTCATTTACTGCCAGCTCCAACGGAAAACAACAGGCAAAACTCCAATTGTCTTCATTAATAGCAAGTGGTAACCAATTGTGTTCTATTAAAAAGCTAAGAGCTTCACTGTCAACATCTACCAAGGGGGCCTGCTGCCATTCGGCTAAATTTAGGCTTGGTAACTGAAATAACTGGCAATAAAGTGACGGGAGTTGATCGTCCGATAAGCTCCCCATATTAATCAAGATCTGTTCAATTCTTCCGCCAAACTTTCGCTGATAATTTTCTGCGCGAGTTAAATCATCCTTTGAAATGGCAAAGCTTTTTTGTAAAAGCTGACTGATCTGCATTATTTATGCACTATGTCTTCGTTATTGTCCGTACCACCAGGCTGACCATCTGCACCATATGATTTTATAGAGTATGGAGCCCCATTCTCACCCGGTGTCGTATAAATGTATGGGTTCCCCCATGGGTCAAGTGGAATATCTTTAGGTAAATACGGTCCATCCCAGCGCGGATGCTCACCCGAACGCAGAGCCTCCAACTTTTCAGGGTAAGCTCCCATATCCAGGCGATAAGTATCAAGGGCGGTTTCAAATGCATTCATTTGTGCCGAAGCAATCCCCCTCTCAGCAGTACCCAATTGAGAAAAGAATTTAGGGGCAACCAAGGAAGCCAACAACCCCAAGATAACAATAACGATGAGTAATTCGATCATCGTAAAGCCATTATATTTGCGCATAAATTACAGTAAAATTATTAGTCAATTTGGACAGAGAGTCTAACAGCTGAAAAAACAGCTGTCGATTGGTTAAGCTTGCTTATTAACTTTTTTTACAATTTCTAAAAAATCACCTAACAGCCTTAGTAAAACGCCAGGCATGCTGTAAAACATAAGCATATGCAATAAATAGAATTACAAATAATGACAACATTAACCATTCAGGAAATTGCATAAACTCGCCAACTATACCAAAAGTTGCCATGGTTATTGCTAACACGCTAATCACCCATAGTGACTGCCGAGAGCTTAACCCGACACGCATACATATATGATGTAAGTGCCCATTATCTGCTTTAAATGGCGAGTCGCCTTTCCTAATTCTCCGGATCATTATGGCAAACATATCCATAAGTGGAATAGCAATTATCCACAAAGCCGTTACAGGTCTAAATGATGCGGGTTGTTCATCTGTCCCTTGAGTTCCAATAGCTAAAAGCCAGATAACTGTTAGCCCCATAAACATGCTTCCCGCATCCCCCATAAAGATCTTCTTTCCTCTAGGGTTTCTGGTACTGACGTTATAAAAGAGGTAAGGAATTATGGCAACAACAAGAATTAGGGGCAGTAGAATATCCGCGTCATTATTCGCTATCAAGCTCAAAATGGCCACGGATAATATGCTTACAATACTCATCGAACCTGCTAAGCCATCTATTCCATCGATCATATTAAAAGCATTTATTGCCGTAATGCAGGCCAGCATGGTAAAAATCATGCCATATGGACCTATATTAATGTTACCGAAAGAGGATATATTTCCTAAATCACTAATATAAGTGCCTGCACCAAACACCATTATTGTCGCTACTAACCCTTGAAAAATCATTCTAGGAGCAACGTTTAGGTCATAAATGTCATCCATAGTACCAATAAAAACCAAAAGGGCTGAAGAAATCAGGTATAAGTTTAACAACTGGCTTTGTTGTATAAATAATGTTGAAGCAATTAATACTCCGGTGAAAATCGATATACCACCGATTAAAGGTATAGCGCCGTCATGCTTTTTTCTTTCGTTGGGTAAATCAACAAGGCCAATATGAGGGGCCAAAGGGAGCAAAGCCTTAATTGTGAAAATAGAAGCAAAGAAAGCAACAATCAAAGCAGGTAAAAACAATAGCATCTAGGCAATACCAGTTCAGGTTTAATATAAAAGGTTAACTCTTAAAACTAACCAACCACGGCCATGTGGCACAAAACGCCAGTATTATAGACACCTATAAGCAACTAAGCCAGTATAACTTGTTAGTTTATACCAGCTTAGATCAATTTTATTACATTTTAGTTTTTTTCAGGGCTAAATTCCTGAAATAGCAGCAATAGCAACCGCCGTCTGATAGATAATTTGTGTTCCGGTTGCCCACAAGGTCAAGTTATCCATATAATTGGAATCTAACGGCACAACAACCGTATCACCAGGACTTAAGCCTTCTTTATTGTTTGAAGCAAACCAGTTGCTTCCCTGAGACGGAATTTCAACTGCTCCGTTTGCCTTAATGACATAGATGCGATCATCGTCAGCTTGTTGCTTAAGCCCCCCACTTAAGGACACGTAATCAAATGCTGACAAGCTCCTTTGATACATGTGTGAGGTTGCTACCTGCACTTGCCCAATAACGTTTACTGAGTTTTGCTTAGTCGGTACATATAAGATATCACCATTTTCCAGTAAAACATCAAACTCTGACTCAACTGAAAGCTTTGGTAAGTCAACTACTAGGCGCCCAACGGGTTTTACCTTTGTCAAATCCGCCAACAACAACTTAGCCTGGCTATAGTCAACCATTTGTGAACCTTTACTCTGTGCCAAGCTTTTTGAGGCAATTTCCATACGCAGGCTTTCCGCTACCTTAAGCAAGTTTTGCATTTCCAATTGCTTTAGCTTTTCCCTAGTAAAAACGGAGGCTTCAAGATAGGCAAACTCTGTATAACCGCCCGCTCGTTCAATTAATTCTGCTAATGTTTCCCCGCGACGTATGGTGTATTTGCCCGGAAACATAAACTCTCCACGCAACTCAACTATATGGTTCTCTTGCCAAGCTGGTGTTTGATGAATATTGATGCGATCTTTGCTTTGTAAAAACAAATTATTTTTTTCATCATCACTTAAAGCTAATTCCAGATTCAAATTTTTTGAGATTTTAGTCGCTTTTCCTGCAACAACACTGTCTCTAGTAATTTCCGCTTTGCCTAAATAAGCTGACTCAAGCAGCCCGCCTGCGGCAATAACCGAGTGACTAACTTTGCTGTTAACTGCTAACGGATATAGGCCCGGGTATTTTACCGAACCAACGACTTCCACCAATTGTATTGGTTGTCCAATGGATGCCTGGCGTTTAAGTATCTGAATTACAGGTGCGAGCAAACGCTTGCGCGAAAACAATCCTAAGTCACGAATATCAATTTCTTCTTCTAGCTTTCCACCGGTCAACTCTTCGATTGACTGAGATGCTAACTCTAGTGCCTCATCGGCTTCGTCCTGCTCTGCTTTTTGGCTTTCACTACCATACTCTAGCCAAAACAGGCGATCCTTATATTTGTCCTTGGTTTTTTCTTTTTCTCTCTTCAATAACTCTTCTTTGGTTAGTGCCAACTTATCTAATGAAATATTTTTATAATCTTCTTGTTCGACATTTGAAAAAATCAAAACCTTGTCATAAGGTTGCAATAATAAATCTTCCTCTGACCCTCTATTGGCCAGGGCTTTATGTAAGCCAAATTGAAAGACTTCAATATTACGGCCAATATCTTTTTCTCTCACTACTAAGCTATAAGTTAAATCTGCATCATCCAGCAGATAAGCATGTATGTTAGGTAATAGATCACTGATACGCAGTCCTTGCTGCCATTGATATTTTCCAGGGCGGGTCACGGCACCAATAACGGTAATCGACTCTTCATACTGCTCAGATGTGGGCATCACTCGAATAAAATCACCGGCTTTTACTTTTCCACTTAAAAATTCATTACTGCTAAGGTCAATGCTCATCACTGTACGAAGGTTTTTATCATTGAACCTTTCGACTACGGTTGATGATGGGAAGGCAGCAGGTAGCATGCCTCCCGCCATTTTTATAACAGATTCAAAGGTTTCATTTTCGCTAAGCTCATAGATTGCTGGGCGTCGTACTTCTCCACTAACAGTAACCCTCTCTCCTACCGGAGCGACAAATACCACATCACCAGATTTTAATGTTAGATCATTGGAAGAGTCACCATTGATTAATAGGTCATATAAATCAAGTGTGGTAACCAGCTTACCAGCACGCTTGAGCTGAATATTACGTAGGGAGCCTATATCGTTAATACCACCTGCAGCAAATAAGGCGTGAGTTATACTGGATAGTGAACTTAATACATATGGCCCGGGTTTAAATGCATCCCCAAGCACAAAAATTCGCATTGACCTCAGTTCAGCCAGTGTTATGACAACATCAACCCCCAACACCTTATTTTTAATTCCAGTCTTAAGAAATGCTTTTGTTTCAGCAAAGGATAAGCCTGATACAGAAAACGGCCCTAAATTTGGCAGTACGATATAACCTTCTCGTGAGACTGGAAACTGATATTCGGCATTTTCCTTGCCAAATATTTGAATACTTAATACATCTCCCGGGCCAATAGTGTAGTCATCAGGAATAGCTACATCAACAGAAGGGGCAAAAGTTGCAGGTGCATTAGCAAAAACATCATAACCAAAGGGTTTTGGTCCCAGCTCTACTAGTTCTTCTTCAAACGAATCATCAACAATAGGATTACCAAATTCATCGAACTTGGTGCCTCTTGGGTAAATTGGCTGTTGAACTGTAGATTGCCCTTTATCCCTTTGTTGAGTCCCTTTTAGTTGCGCTTGAATGGCGTTAAAATCAAGCCCCATGCTTTGTGCTAGAGCTCTTTGCTGTGATTGTGGCAATTGCCTAAATTGCTCAATTTGTTGAGGGGATATTTGATTAGGTACAGTTGCAGCCTGCACAGAAAAAGCTAGATATGCAAAAGCACACATCGCTGCGCAATATTTAATAAATTTATTCATTTAAAACGCCAGATTCCAACAATATAAAACAATTAGTTATTTAGAATTTTCTATCTTGGGTAGTCTATCACTATCTTTCAAAACACCACATATAAATATCAGCATTCTATTCGATACAATATCGTAAAAATTATTCATCCAGTTCATCAAGAAAGGCATCCAGTTCAGCTTCTTCTTCTTCATCCACTTTAATAGGAGGATTGCCATCATACACCTTAAATTCCATATTTTGGAAATAGGCATTTTTAACAAACTCGTAAGGGTCTATCGCTTCACGAATTAATGCCTCCTGATCTTTTAACGCCGCTCTTCCTTCAAGCCCTAATATCACCATACGTGCCATATTGGGCCAAAAGTCAATAATCGCCAATGGCCAGTAATAACGATCAACAAAATCTCCCACTTCTTCCCGAACAGAGCTGGGCCCTAATCCGGGTACAACCAAGTATGGTCCATCACCAACGCCATAAACGCCAAGGACTTCACCAAACTCTTCCTGCTCTCTCTCCCATCCGAAGTCACCGGCAGGGTCAAAAAAACCCAACAATCCTATGGTTGAATTCAGTAAGAAACGGCCTGTATTCGTAGCAGCATCAGAAAATTTTGCTTGCAACAGGTTGTTAATGATTGTTGAAGGCTCATTTAAATTCAGGGCCATATTATAAAGGCCTGAACGTAAAAATTCTGGCGTATATTCCACATAGGCATCTGATGCGGGTTTTGCGACATATTTATCGGCATAGTCCCAGGTAAATGTCCAAAATGGTCGGTTAATGGACTCTAAAGGATCTTTCGGATCACCAGCATCCTGTTCGGCGTTAGGGGTGCTTGAGCAAGCAGACAAAATAAATAGCAAACAGATAATCGAAACAGATTTGCAGTTTTTAATAATACGACGAAAGGCCAACTTCACAGGTCTTATTCCTTGCCTATTTAAAATTTGACTATACAAGAAAGCGCTAGAGTTTATCACGCTAACCGAGAATCTCACAGAGTTGAGGTTATTTTTTAATAAGTTATTTAAGTCACCGCTAAACAAGACCGTAGAATCAAGACAATGCTTATACGATTGCCCTTCAATAGGCCTCAAAGCAGGCTGTTACCATTTCGCAATCAGGGGCTAAGACAAAAGAGGTAATAAATTAGTTCAAAAAATATTGACTAAACTATTAGAGAAATCAAAATGGTTGAAGCCGGTGATAAGCGAGCTTCCCATACTGTATAGAGAGCTATTTTCCTTTTTTATGTATAGCGATAAGCATTTCGGCTTCTGCACGAGGAATATCGCATTCTTGAACAATTTCATCAATATCTGCCCCTAGATTAACCAGTTTTAACGCCCGGCTATACAATTTGTCTTCAGGCTGCTGCATCTGGAAATTTTCAAATGACTGCTGCAATTGCTTAAAATCATTAAGCAGAGTTCTGGTTCTGTGCTCCAGCTGCTTGGATACCTGCTGATCTTCCATCAGCTGTGTCGAAAAATCGGAAAGTTTTTTTTCTATTTGAGATTGGAAAGAGGAAGCTGCAATACGTAGTTCATCGGTGAGTAACTCATTCTCTTTTAGCTTCGATTCTAGCAACGCCAGTTTGATACTGAGACTACGATGCTTAATTACAATAACTAAAAGTATAATACCGGTAACAACTGCAGCTAAGGCTAATAAAGCATTCAACAAAGACATATTGCTATATACCCAAAATAAAAAAGCCTGTAAAAACAGGCTTCAAACTGTGTAACTCTTACTTAAAACTGTTTGAGTTCATCCCATTCATCATCTGAAAGCAACTTATCCAAATCAACAAGAATAAGTAACTCACCTTCTCGGTTAGAAACACCCTGAATAAATTTAGCACTTTCGTCATTACCAACATTTGGCGCAACATCAATTTCCGACGCTTTGAGATAAACAACTTCAGCAACACTGTCCACCAAAATACCTATGACCTGTTTTTCCGCTTCAATAATAACAATCCGGGTATTATCGGTAACATCGGTAGGAACCAGGCCAAAACGTGAACGAGTATCAATGACGGTCACAACATTACCACGCAAGTTAATAATGCCAAGCACATAGTCAGGAGCTCCCGGTACAGGAGCGATTTCCGTATAACGCAAGACTTCCTGCACCTGCATTACATTTATGCCGTACGTTTCACTATCCAGTTTAAACGTTACCCATTGTAGCACCTCATCATTGGCGTCTACATTTTCACTTGCACTGCGTCTTTCGTCAGACATACTGCTCGCCCCTTAAATTATAAAACTTTTTCAACCTAATCATTTCAGTCAAGCTCAATAAAACCTAGGCTTGCACTATTATTCATGGTGAATGTTTGCACCATCATTGAGTAATTGAATCAATGACTCAACATCTAGTAATGCACACATTCTGTCTTTTACTAGTCCCGCCAACCAAGGGCGCTTACTCGGCTCATCCAGCCATTTCACATCTTCTTGCTCTAATGTAACCGTATCAACTAAATGCTCAGCCATCAATCCCCATTGGCTATCACTTAACATGATAATATATTGATAGTTTAGCGAATTTTTCAAGTTTTGATCACATTTTTCTGGCATGACCCATAATGCGGTATCAACAACATTGATTTTATCTTCACGATAGAGCATGACGCCTTTAAACCATTCGGGCTTGCCCATTAAGCTATTGGTCTTATCTACGTTATGAATACCGCCAAGCTCGATCAGTGGCACGGCAATAGTCAAACCCGCCACTTCAAAAAACATCGCCTGAAAGCTGCCTTTTCGATAATTGCGCTCAACCTTAAGCGACATAGGGCCGTGGCTTTTACGGGTCTCCAGCGGCTTTTCTTCTGCTGTGCTAACCTGAGGGCTTTTAACCGACTCTTTTCTGGCAACCGGCTGCTCTAGTTCTTGCTGAGACTTTCTTGAAACTAACGGCTTTTCTTTCTGCTCTGTAACACTGACATTTTGCAGAAGTTTTTCTAGTTTTTGCCCCTTATCTTCTTTTGCGGCAGTTTTAGCTGCCGTGGGCTTTCGCTCGAGTTCAGGCTCAACTTCCTCCGTCAATAATTCTGACAGATAGTTTTGCATCAATTTCTTACTGGCGGCTAACGACTTTGCCATCTACTTATTCACCGAATGCATTTTTAACAAATACTGTAATAGACTTCTATAAGCATATACCCCACGCGAAGAAACCGCATAATCTGACGGCACTTTTTGTGCTTCACTGGCATTTCTAAAATTGGTATCTATGGGGATCACGCCCGGCCAGACACTGTCGGGGTATAGCTCTTGTAATTTACGATAGGCAAGCAGTGAGGCCTTTGTCCTCTTATCGAACATGGTGGGAATTATGGTGTAGGTAAAGGGTTTGTCCTGCTCCCCCTGCATAATTTCCATGGTTTTCATCATTCTGTCCAGGCCCTTCAGGGCAAGAAATTCGGTCTGTACGGGTACTATAATGCGATCCGAGGCCGCCAGGGCATTGACCATTAACACGCCGAGCACGGGCGGACAGTCCATCAAGACAAAATCATATTCGTCCGAGAGTTTTTGTATGGCCTTTTTAAGTACCAGGCCCATGCCGCCTTTGGCTCCTAATGAGCGATCTAAGGTGGCCAGCCCCATGGTAGCGGGCAATATGTCAATATTCTTATATTGTGTCGGACACAAGCTCTGCATGATTTGCTCTTTGGTCGACACCTGAATAAACAAATCATAAACGCTAAGCTCTAGATCTTCAGATTCAATGCCAAAGTAATAACTCAATGACGCATGGGGGTCGGTATCTACAAGCAACACCCTAAATCCTTGTTCGGCCAGTAAGCCGCCCAGAGAGATAGTAGAAGTTGTTTTGCCAACACCACCTTTTTGATTTGCTATTGTCCAGACTACCAATTGACTATCCTACTCGTTTATTCCTGCTGCTCGTCTTTACGTGTTGTAATACGAATACCGCCATTTTCCAAGCGAATAATTCTAATTTTATTTTCTTCTTCAGTACCTGAGTCTTCCCCAACCTGAGTAATGGCTTCAACATCTTCGACACTAATGGTGGGTGTATCCAGTAAATTAATCTTATCCAGGCCGTATTTGGAAATAGCGATCACCACTCGCCGGTTTTGTGCCCGCCCCTCTGTAGTTGTATTGTCAGCTTCAGGATAATATTGACCATATCCCTCTACGGCCATTCGGGCAGGGTTCATGGTTAAATCCTCCAGCACTCTTAAAATGGCCGTTGCTCTAGATACTGACAACTCCCAATTAGAGGAAAATATCTCATTATTAATTGGCTGGTTATCAGTATAGCCACGAATGCGAACAAAATTACTGGCCTGGCCAATCACGTCATAAATAACTTCAAGAATGGCATTTGCCGACAAGGTTGGTGAAGAGGAGCCGCTGGGAAACAAAAGCGCACTACTTAATTCGATTTCCAGCCAGTCACCATCAATTTGCAGCTGGGCAAAGCCCGACTCCACCAAGTCATAAAGCGCCGTATGCAGGTCTTTTTCCAGTGATGTCAGGTTTGTTCCCACTTCACTATCCGAAACATTGGACAGTACAGGTTCGCCATCAAAAATTTCCGGGCCAGCTTCTTCTAGCAAGCTATTGCCATAAAGTCTCTTATTGGTCTTGGCACTGTTAACATCCAAAATATCATCGCCATGCCCCCTGTTCTTCGGCAACTCCTCATTTGCCTGGAAGACCTTACCTATCGACTCGGTAATGGTTTCAAAAGGTTTTTCATTAACAATCGCCATTGCATACAACACAACAAATAGTGCAAAAAGCAGGGTCATATAATCGGCATAAGACACTAACCATCTATGCACATTATCATGCTGTATTGAGTGTCGTCTGGCCCGTAAGCGATTCATTCCCTTAACCTAAATGCTGATAACTTGTTTTCAATGGCGTGGGGATTTTCTGCATTGGCGATGGCAACCAGGCCCTCGGCAATCATTTCACGATACATGGTTTGCTGATGAATAATAGCCCTTATTTTATTGGCTATCGGCAAGTAAATAAGGTTTGCAAAGCCAACACCATAGATGGTTGCGACAAATGCTGTCGCTATCCCCTGACCCAGTAAGGTGGGGTCAGTCAAGTTTCCAAGTGCATGAATCAACCCCAATACCGCACCTAAGATGCCTATCGTCGGGCTGTATCCCCCCATGGATTCGAATACATTGGCAGACAATAAATTGTGTTCCCGGTATAGGTCCAGATCTAACTCCAGCGCCACCCTAAAGTTTTCGGTTTCAACACCGTCCACTAATAAATTTAAGCCCTTATAGGTATAGCTATCATCCTGATCCAAGGCAATATCTTCAAGCGCCAGATAACCTGACTCCCTTGCCTTTTCCGCCCACATAACAATAGACTCAATTCCTTCATCAACATCATATTTGGGTGGAATAAATATCCACTTCAGCAATGACATGGCATGAAGAAACTGAGTCCTTGAAGATTGTAGCATCACAGCACCTAGGGTGCCGCCAAACACTATGATAAAGGCGGGTAATTCAAAGAGTGCCGATACCGCGCCACCATCAAGGCTAAAGCCAACATAAATAGCCAAGATTGCAATAAACAGACCTGCAATACTTAGGTTATCCATGTTGAACTTCCTTCATGATGGAGGAAGACACGTCATCGATTGACAGGGACAGCTCTGAAATCCCTGCAACAGCTACCGCTTGAGGCATACCATAAACGACACATGATTCTTCATCCTGTGCCCATATGGTGGCTCCTTTGTTTTTTAGCATACGTGATCCTTCTCGGCCGTCTGAGCCCATACCGGTTAAAATCACGCCTAAAACGGAACCGCCAAAGATTTTTGCCGCAGAGCCAAAACTAACATCTACACTAGGCTTGAATGCAATCCTTTCTGAATTGTCTTCAAGAATTTTTAGCTTGGCTGCATTTTCCGTACCATCTAGCACCATTTGTCGCCCGCCTGGCGCCAAATAAGCACACCCCGGCTTTAAAACATCGCCATCCGATGCTTCTTTAACACTAATTTTACACAATGAATTCAAACGATTAGCAAATGCCTGGGTAAAAGCCGCCGGCATATGCTGGATCATAATAATAGGCAGAGGAAAATTAGCGGGTAATTGAGTTAACACCTTCTGCAAGGCGATTGGTCCCCCGGTAGAAGTACCTATCGCCAATAATTTGTAACTTTTTCCTGAACTTTTGCTCACCCGGCCTGGTTTGCCAGTAACAGGTTTTGCGCTTGTCCTAATCTGGCCCGGGGCTTCTTTTGCCTTCAGCGGCTTGCGCGCAGCCAAGGGCCGGCGGGCAGAAAATCCTCGTCGCCGGGCCAATTGGGCAACGCGTTGGCGAAGTAAGCTACCGGCATCTTCGGAGTTCTTAGCTATCTCATTGAATTTTTTGGGAAGAAAATCTAGAGCACCCGCATCCAGGGCATCCAGAGTTGCCTTGGCTCCTTGATGGGTTAAGGATGAGAACATTAATATGGAAGTGGGAGACTTCGCCATGATCTGCTTTACCGCCTCTATGCCATTTAACAGCGGCATCTCAATATCCATGGTAATAACATCGGGCTTTAAAGAGATAGCTTTTTCAACGGCCTCCTTGCCATTAATGGCAACATCTACAACTTCCAAATTAGGGTCTTTATTCAATATGTCGGTT
>Ga0213830_1000250_pt1 | contig 57263 bp, 48 predicted proteins | sample SWATP11_FD_161661 | JGI IMG/M metagenome (GOLD analysis project Ga0213830, IMG submission 161661) | Coastal seawater microbial communities from Marineland, Florida, United States - SWA TP1 #1 | ecosystem: Environmental > Aquatic > Marine > Coastal | place: USA: Florida | collected 2016-08-06 | reverse complement strand
CTTGAAGGCCGCGCTGTGGTTGCGGCGTGGTCTCTTGCTCATGTCTGCTCCTTCTCGCGGCCACAATGGCCGCCGTCAGGCAGAAAATCCACTTATCCCACTGTCCAAATTTGCCAGGCCACCTCTTGGCTTCATGCAGCGGATTGGTCACATCGAAGTTTGTGACAGTTTCACCGCTGTTGTTCGCATAGTTCGTGCGGAACACGAGTCGATCACCGGGCACCACCACGCCAAGGTCTGCCAATTCGGTGCGCTCATTTCCGTCCGCCTCGGTGATGACTTTCACGGCCTTGACATCACCTGTCAGCGCAATCGGCCCGGATTGATCTTGTGCGGTTGCCGCAAAAGGCACTGCAACCATCAAGGCGCACCAAGCAGTCGCTTTAAAGAGATTATTTAACATTGGCTTGCTCACTTTTCTTGCGAAAAAATCTTAATCAATTTCAACGTCGAAGGTGATGGCATGAGAATTGCCGCCATTGACTGTCTGGAGATCCACCCGGATGCCATCTGCGTTCGAGGCTTCACCCGCATCGCCATCGGTTGCATCGGTCAGGCCAGTGCCATCGAGCGTCAGCGTGCCGGGCACATAGGTGGTGCCAGCAGGGATGGCGTCGGTGACAACCAAATTATCAATCGATCCGGTTCCTGAAACAGTTGCGGTGATGGTAAATGTGGCGATTGTGCCGGGAACCGCGCCCGTGCCGCCGAAAGGATCGCGCAAGGAGACTGCCTTAACCAGTTCGACACTGGCGATCCCCGCGATCAGTCGGCCTGAAGCAGTGGCAAAGGCGCCCGTCATCCCGATAATCGCATCGCCGCCGTCCACGCCCGATCCGGCAAAGACCGTCCCAGGCGCTCCAAAGCCTGTTACGGCCTGCGCACTAAGCTCAACGTCGCTAAAGTCCCCGTCGCTTGCCGTGTCGGGCACTGTCACCAGTACAAAAACAGTCAGCGCGTCGCCTGCTGCCATAATGGCGGTCGTTTCCGGGCCGGTGAGGATCTCGTCGACACCCGGATCATAAACGCCGTTGCCGTTGCTATCGATAGCGATGCCATTGATCATGACTTCGAAATTGTTGCCGGCAACAGTCGGGTTGGCGATCAGTCGGAAGGCTTCAGGCCCATTGCTTTGATTGGTTAGTTCAAACGACAGGACTGCATCGCCCGGCGTCGCCGTGAGCGGACCTGAATCGAGCGAGGTCAGCGTCACGTCGATCAATTCGTCAACGCGCACAGTCACAGTGTTTGAATTGATCGTGCGCGAAGCGCCGCCATCATCGTAAGTGGCGACAGCCGTGTTTTCGATAAGCGTTCCTGCACTTACGCCGTTTGCGCTCGCGTGGAAGGGCGCAATCGCAGTGATCGCGAGCGGCGCGGCAAGCCACAGGGCCAGTGCCGAAGTAGGGCTTAGGTGTTTTTCCATAGGCCCACGCCGTAAATTATAATGGTTAACGACTGCTTCGCGGCTGATCTTTTTTTGGAACGATAGCGCCGCGGAAGTCGTCTTTTTTGCACGGATAACCGGCTGGCATGGGCGAAGACCTACATGGGCAAGGCGGGTCTCGTGAGCAGTCCCTCCCGAGGCTTGGCCCAGATCACGGAACGGGGGCAGGCTGTCCTGAGGCAGAACCCCGGGCGCATTGACGGGGCCACGTTGGCGCAATTCAGCGAGTTCACCGAATGGCGGGACACGAGCAACAGCGATGCGCCCAAAGAAACCGGCGGGACAGTCGCCGTGGCCCGTCAGGTTCTCGAGGACACCCAACTGACCCGGCACTGTCAGTAATTTTGTGCGCGAGGTCATATAGGTGGAATAGAAAGGACCATCGATATGACGATTGACAAGGATTTATTGGATCAGTTGCTGGCTGGGCGTGATCCGCAGGATTTGTTTGCCAAGGACGGTCTGATTGACGAGCTGGAGAAGGCACTTTCGGAACGGATGCTGGCTGCCGAGTTGGAAGATCATCTGAAGACAGAAGCCGAGGCTGGCCGGATCAACCGGCGCAATGGCAGTTCGAAGAAGACGATGCTGACCGGCTCATCGAAAGTGACGCTGGATATTCCGCGCGACCGGTCTGGCACGTTTGATCCCAAGCTGATCGCCCGATACCAGCGCCGCTTTCCCGATTTCGATACGAAGATCATCTCGATGTATGCGCGCGGCATGACGGTGCGCGAGATCCGCGGGCATCTTGAGGAGCTTTATGGGATTGATGTGTCGCCGGACCTGATCTCGGCCGTCACCGATGCCGTGATGGAAACGGTCACCGAATGGCAGGGTCGCCCGCTTGATGCTTGCTATCCGCTGGTATTCTTCGATGCGATCCGGGTGAAGATCAGGGACGAAGGCTTCGTTCGCAACAAGGCGGTTTACATCGCGCTGGGCATCCTGCCTGACGGAACCAAGGAAATCCTTGGCATCTGGATCGAGCAAACCGAAGGAGCAAAGTTCTGGATGCGGGTCATGAACGAGCTCAAGAACCGCAGCGTGGCAGATATCCTGATCGCTGTCGTCGATGGCCTGAAAGGCTTTCCCGATGCGATCAACGCGGTGTTCCCCGAAACAGTGGTTCAGACCTGCATTGTCCACCTGATCCGCAACAGCATGAGCTTTGCAGCCTGGAAGGACCGCAAGGCTATCGCGCAGTCCCTGCGCAGCGTCTATCGCGCTGAAAATGCTGATGCTGGCCTGGCAGCGTTGGAAGCGTTCGAGGAAAGCCATTGGGGCCAGAAATATCCGGCGATCGGCCAGAGTTGGCGGCGCCACTGGGAACAGGTGATACCATTCTTCGCCTTCAGCGAGCCGATCCGCCGGATCATTTACACCACGAATGCGATCGAGGCGCTGAACTCGAAATTGCGCCGGGCGGTGCGCACGCGTGGTCACTTCCCGGGTGACGAGGCTGCGATGAAGCTGCTATATCTCGTTCTCAATCAAGCGGCCGATGAATGGAAAAGGCCGCCGCGCGAGTGGTTCGAGGCCAAAACCCAGTTCGCCATTATCTTCGGCGACAGGTTCACAGTCTGATGAACAACCGACCTCGCGCACAAAATTACTGACAGTGCCACTGACCCCGGAAGAGCGCATAGAGGCAGCGCGCAAGGCCTTGGAAAAGGGTTTGAGGGCGGAGCTGCTCGAGAGGGTCCGATCCATGACCCCCGCCGACTTCGAAGAACTGATCGTGCAGCTTCTCTTGCGCATGGGCTACGGGTCTGGGGCGGAGGAGATGGCGCAGGCCTTAGGAGGTTCTGGGGATCAAGGGATCGACGGCGTGATCCATCAAGACCCCTTGGGTCTCGACCGGGTCTATATTCAGGCCAAGCGATACGCCGATGGAAACACTGTCGGGTCTGGGGCCATCCGCGACTTTAACGGCGCACTTGATCTGAAGCGCGCCCCGAAAGGCTTGTTTGTTACCGCCTCCAGCTTCAGCAGAGATGCGCGCATTCAAGCGGAGAGCGCCACGCGGCAGATTGTGCCGATCGATGGGGAGGAGCTTGCCACTCTCATGATTCGCCACAAGGTGGGGACTCGTGTTGTGGCGACTGTGGATATTCAAGAGGTCGATGGCGCGTTCTTCGGGGACTGACCCTGCGCAACGGCTTGGCCCCTGAATGTGTCCCTTTTTTGTGCCCCTCTTTTTCTCCAATCAATCAATAAGGAATTGAAAAATAGAGAAAAAAGAAAGTTGGTCGGGGAGACAGGATTCGAACCTGCGACCCTCTGCTCCCAAAGCAGATGCGCTACCAGGCTGCGCTACTCCCCGACACTTTGTCGCCTGCTGCATTTTCGGTGGGCCCGGCAGGATTCGAACCCGCGACCTAGCCGTTATGAGCGGCCAGCTCTAACCGCTGAGCTACAGGCCCCTGGTGCACCGAAACATGATCAGTGGCCCGCCCTAGCTTTTGCTTTGCCAAGTTACAAGCGCGAGATCAGGATACCAAGGCGCAGGCTAAGCTCTCCTATCGCGCGGCTGCGATGATCTCGGCAATTGTGGTGCTGGTAACCCCGCGCCTTGCCAATTCGCGATAGGCAATGTCGAACCAAGCATACAGCGTCTCTACATCAGCTGCGCTCTTTACATAGGGCGTGTGCCCGGCTGCGAGCGAAGGGCTATGGAACGAGAGCACCAGCACCGGCAGGCCAAGAGCAAGCGCCCGGTCAATTCCGCGCAAGGCTTCATTGATGGTGACGCCTTCGGGGGTGAGGGCAATGCGTTCCAGCAGGCCTAGCCGCGAAAAGCCGGAAAACAACGAGGGTACGTGGCGCTGCATCTTGTGCAGCTGCGGGCCAAACCCTCTCAAGGCTCCGCGATAAACGCTGCTCACCGGCAATTCGAGCAGATCGCGCGCGTCATCCACCCAATAGGGCATCAAGGGATGGCGCGAATAATCGGGCCCTTCGCCGGGACTGTAATCAAACAGCGCTCGTACCGAAGTGTCGACCACAACCCCTGCGCGTTTGAGAAGCTGTGCGCTGTGCGGTCCCAATCCGTAGCGTCCGGCGCGGTAGCTCATTGGTGCTGCCCCAAAGGCCTGCTCAATCCGGTCGCGCAACCGCATCAGCTTGGCTTCTTCGAGCGCAGGCGGCAGATTGCCTGCATAGGAATTGTGCGCGCACACCGCTTCATCAAAGGGCGGATTGACCCAGGGGTGCAATTGCATCCCCACCTCGGCCATGCCGCGGCGCACTGCATCTGCGATGATTTCGACCGCTTGCGCATTTTCCACAATAGGCCAATCCACCAGATAGACCGGGCGCGCGCCAATCCGTTCGCAAAAGGTCTGGAAGCGGGCAATTTCGGGCACATGAGTGAGACTGTGGCGATCACGGGTGAACGGCGCGTTCCAGTCGAACTCCTCTTCGGTATCGACTGTTAGCAACACTCTCTTTCCGAAATCGGGTGCGAATGCTGCAGTGTTGCCGCCGAGCGGCGGGGTGATCATGGCTGATGCGGTCGAAACCGCCTGGCTGCGCGCCATTTTTGCCCCCTATGCGGAACGGACGATCAAACGATCAGGCCGCACTATGGCTCACAACTGATTTAGGATTGGTTTCCAGGCCGGTAATCAATGGCAATCGCAATGTGAGCCTGGTTTCGTCCACCTCGAGAGCGCCGCCGGCACGGCGTGCTTCGGCCCGGGCCAGCCGCAGCGCAAATCCGGCGCCGAACAGACTCGCGCTTATGGCTGATGAATTGGGCCTGACCTCGGAGGCGAACAGGTCCGCCTCGCTCTGCAATCGTGTCGGCAGATCGCAGCGGATCTGCGCCATGGCAGCGGGACCATCGAACACCGGGACAAGCGTGATACTGATACGCTCAGCTGCAGCGCAACTCCCCGCGAGCGTTGCGATCACACGCCACAACAGCGCCTCGACCTCGTCTTCATCAACAGCAACCAAGAGGCTCGCCTCGCCGCCGGGCTCAAGCGAAAAACCCGCGCTGCGGCTGGCCAGCACTGGCTCCAGCTGGCCTGCAATCTGCCGCACCAGCTTGGCGCAATCGCACTCACCCGGCATCATAGCCAGCGCACCGGTTTCAAGGCGGGCAAGCCGGTCAAGCTCGCCAAAGCCTGCCAGAATATGGGCCGCATCTGCTGCAATTGCAGCCGCCAGCGCACGGTATTCATGCGGAGTGGGGCCGAATAATTGCTGTTGGATAACCTCGGCATAGCCCTGAACAGCGGTGATTGGCGTGCGCAATTCGTGGAGCAGTTGGCGAATGCGATCGGATTCCTCGGCGGCGCGGGCATCCTGACCAGCCGTCAGGGATTGTGGGCGACGAAATCGGCCGAGATAGCCGGCAAAATGACCTTCAGGGGTGAAACGCGGAGTGCCATCCACCAGCCAGTCCCCTGAAATTGCCGCGGCCCCGCTCATCCGGAACGGCGCACGGACCAGCGGCTGACGGCGGGCGAAGGCGCGCGCGAGTACAAGATTGTCGGCCCGGTTGGCCATGCCGGGCCCGGTCTCGCGCAGCAGCCGTGTGCCAATCACCGCCGGTGCCAGATCATGGGTCGCCCATTCAATGCGTCCGCTGGCATCTGCGACAAAGCCAAAGGATTGCGCCTGCCGTGCAGGCACTTCGGGAGCATCGCCCAGTGGCAGGCGCGGGGAAAGATCGGGGTCTTCTGCAGGATCGCTGCGCTCGCGGCGGAATTGCGCAATGCGTTCCACCAAGGCCGAAATTTCGCTGCGTTCGCTGGATTCGCGGCTGCTGGCGAGAGTGACCACTCGCTCGCCACGCTCATCGGGGGGGCTGCTTGCCTGCGCGAGCGGTGCGCTTGTCACCTCGTCCGCTTGTGCCACCGGATTTTGCAACATGGCCGAGGTTGCCGGCACGGTACGCAGCCGGGATGGTTCCGGTCGGCTTGCGGTCGGCGGCGCGTGAGAAGCCGCCTCGTGCGGCTCACTGCCCGGATGCGTTGGCTCCTGCGGCGCTGTGCCAGTCGGAGCAGGCAGGCCGCGGTCGTGCACTCCCAGCCGATCCAGCAAGGCAGCCACATCCAGCGGCAAATCGCGCCTCAGCCGCACAAATCCGCGCGCGCGGATCGGGAGATGCGGGATCAGCGCGGTCCAGTCCTGAGCGGATAGTTCCGCACGCCCGAGTGCGGCAGCGGCCACTTCCGGCTCGTGCTCGGCAAGATAGTGCGCCAACTCTGCGCTGTGAAAGCGCCAACCCGGTTCGCGAATAATCGCCGCGCGTTCAGCAGCAGGAATGGCTTCTGCCAGCGCATCCATCCGTAGCCATGCGGCTGCAATCAGGCTTTGTTCGCGCACGCCTTCACCGCGGCGTAGAGCCTGCCTGCGACTGCCCAGGAGATCGAGCAATTGCCTAAGCTGCGTGCGCTGACCGCCCAGGCTGGTCGCATTGAGGCGCAGCACCGTGGCAAGGCGATCATCGAATAGCATCGAGAATTCTATTCCCCTCCCACGCGCGAATCGCCGCCCTTGATTTCACCTGACACAACCAGGCGAGGCACAAGGAAACAGGGTTGTATTATCACGATGTGGAGATTGTCACAGTCTGTCAGATCGACTGCGTTGCAAAGCGGGACAATTGCTGGCAGAGCTAATTATATTAGCTTTGTACCCCTTATGGGGCGCAGGTTCTTTCAAAACGGCGAGGTGGGGCGGGTGTTCGCTGCCTCAGAACGCCCCAAAGCATCAAGGAGCGTTGCGTAAATGGGCAACCTGGACGAGATTGATCGGCGACTTCTGGCGGAATTGCAGGCGGAAGGCCGCGTGACCAATGTCGAATTGGCCCAGCGCGTAGGCCTCACTGCACCGCCTTGCCTGCGCCGGGTGCGCGGGCTTGAAGAAGAAGGCGTGATCCGCGGCTATCACGCTGATCTTGATCCGTCGAAATTGGGCTTTGCGATCACAGTCTTTGCAATGGTAAGCCTTAAGAGTCAGGCGGAAAGTGCGCTGCGCGAGTTTGAGGAGCACATGCGCGAACTTCCCGAAGTGCGCGAATGCCATATGCTGAACGGTGAGATTGATTTCATCCTCAAGATTGTCAGCAAGGATTTGCAAAGCTTTCAGGAGTTTCTGACTGGTAAGCTGACACCGGCCCCCAATGTCGAAAGCGTGAAAACTTCGCTCACCATCCGCACAGCGAAGCAGGAACCGGGCGTTCCGCTCTAGGTCAAGCGGTGCGCGATAGCCTGTTTCCAGCCCTCCCGTGACGACGCTTGTCACGCTGGCGATGGTCTTGCCCATAGTGGTGTTGCATTTGCTGGCATGCAGGATGGCTTGATCGCCCATTGCCGAGGTGCTGGCGCAGGCTCCCTGTCCTAAGCACAAGCTATGGTATCCGCGGTGCGCGATCGCGCCGAGCCGCGCTTTATCACGGGCGCACGTCACGCTGACGATGTCGGCCGTGTTGATCGGCCTGTGGAGCTTGTTCGATCTGCAGAAACGTCCGTTCGAACTTGAGAAAACACTGTTTGCAAACGGGTGCGGCCTGTTGATCGCCTGTGTTGTTTAGTGGTGCGGCGTCATCTTTATCCAGCGCTTGATAAGGACCAGCAAGCCTCGGATCAAAGGCCGGAAGGCACCCTTGGGATGAACCCGTCTAATGGAGTTTCAGGCGCGGCCGCACGATGCGGTTGACCCTGCCGATCAGCATCAGAAAGGTCCCCTTGATCCAGCCGTGAATGCCGAGCAGGTGCAAGCGATAAAGCGAGTTGTAGACAAACCGCGCCAACCGCCCTTCGATTGCCATGCTGCCGCCCACCAGATTGCCCATCAGGCTGCCCACGGTGGAAAAGCGGCTCAAGGAAACCAACGAGCCCTTGTCCTGATAGACAAATGCTTTTAGCGGTCGTCGGTCGAGTTTGCGGATGATGTTGTGATAGACGACATTTGCCATCTGGTGTGCAGCTTGCGCGCGCGGCGGGATCGGGCGTTCTTCGCCCGGCGGCGTGTAAGTGGCGCAATCGCCCAACGCGAAGATGTCGTCGTCGGTCACAGTCTGCAAGGTCTCGCGCACCACGAACTGGTTGCGATTATTGGTTTCAAGACCAAGCTTGCCGAGGAATTCAGCCCCTTTGACGCCTGCGGCCCACACCATCAGATCGGCCTCAATCCTTTGCCCGCATTTTGTGAGCAGCGCGCGCGGTTCGGCTTCGATCACCTGCGTTGCGGGCATCACCTTAACGCCAAGCTCGCCCAATTCATGCGCAGCGGCAGCCGATAATTTCTCCGGCAAAAGCGGCAGGATGCGCGGGCCAGCTTCAAGCAGAGTGACCTTGAGGCGGCTTTCATCAAACACCTCAAGTCCATAATGCGAGAGCGCGGCAGCGGCGTTGTAAAGCTCTGCTGCCAGTTCCACGCCGGTTGCGCCGCCGCCGACAATCGCAACGTGGACGGTTTCATCGGCCTTGGGGTTTTTCATCATCGCCCGGCTGACACGCAGGCAATGGTTCAAAAGCCGCGTGCGGAAGCGTTCGGCCTGTTCACGCGAATCGAGATAGAGGCAATGCTCTTTTACCCCCGGAACGCCGAAATCATTGGAAACCGATCCCACGGCGAGTACCAGAATATCATAGCGGATCGTATGCGCACCAATCAACTCGCGCCCGTCTTCATCATGGACGGGGGCAAGGCTGATGGTCTTGGCGGTGCGGTTGATTCCGGACAGGCTGCCCTGAAAAAAGCGGTAGCCCCAGCGATAGCAATGGCCGCGATAGCCGACTTCATCGAGATTGGCGTCGAGCGCACCGGCGGCAACTTCGTGCAGCAGCGGTTTCCAGATGTGGCTGAGGTTCTTGTCGACAAGGATTATGTCGTGCCGCTTGCGCCCGAACTTGGCGCCCAGCCGCCGCACCAATTCAAGCCCGCCCGCGCCTCCGCCGACAACAACGATCTGGGTCTTGCGGTTCATTCCTGCACTCCAAGGGGTATGCGCCGACTGGCCGGACTTGCCCCATCGCAGCCATTACCCATTGAGCATCAATCGGTTTAGGTGGCGAGTTGGTCAATGGTATAAGCGCAGCCTCACCGCTCGCCAAGCGACGACACCAAAAGAGCCGCAAGTTTATGTTGCATTGCAGCATTTATACCGCACCTGCACCCAACGCACGCCATTTATTCAGCCGTGCGAAGTGCGGGACGTTGCCGTTAAGCCCAAGCTTGCAGCCTAGACCTCCCGCTCCTCCAGCCATTTTTCGAGCCATTTGATCGAATAGTCGCCGTTCAGCACATCGGTCTGGCGCAGCAGCTCCTGGTGCAGCGGGATGTTGGTTTTCACCCCTTCCACCACCATTTCCTCCAGCGCGCGGCGAAGTCGCATGATGCAGCCCTCGCGGGTGCGGCCATAGACGATCAGCTTGGCGATCATCGAATCGTAATAGGGCGGCACGCGGTATCCGGCGTAAAGCCCTGAATCGACCCGCACATGCATCCCGCCTGCCGCGTGGTAATAGTTCACCAGGCCGGGCGAGGGCGCGAAGGTGAAAGGGTCCTCGGCATTGATACGGCATTCGATCGCATGGCCGTGGAATTCCAGTTCCTCCTGCGCCACCGAAAGCGGCTTGCCCTCGGCAATGCGGATCTGTTCGCGCACCAGATCAACCCCGGTAATCGCTTCGGTCACCGGGTGTTCGACCTGGAGGCGGGTGTTCATCTCGATGAAGTAGAACTCGCCGTTTTCCCACAGGAATTCGATCGTGCCCGCACCGCGATAGGCCATGTCGCGCATAGCCTTGGAGCAGACTTCGCCCATGCGCATGCGTTCATCATGGCTGATGACGGGCGAGGGGGCTTCTTCGAGCACCTTCTGGTGGCGGCGCTGGAGCGAGCAATCGCGCTCGCCCAGATGGATGGCATTGCCATTGCCATCGCCGAACACCTGAAATTCGATATGGCGCGGATTGCCGAGATATTTCTCGATATAGACGGTCGCATCGCCGAAGGCGGCCTTCGCTTCGCTGCCTGCCTGCTGCATCAGGGTTTCGAGCTTGTCCTCGCTCTCACACACCTTCATGCCGCGCCCGCCGCCGCCGCTCGCCGCCTTGATGATGACGGGATAGCCGATTTCGGCAGCGATTTTCTTGGCTTCGGCAGGGTCAGACACCGCCCCGTCGCTGCCCGGCACCAGCGGCAGGCCAAGCGCGCCTGCGGTGCGCTTGGCCTCGACCTTGTCGCCCATGGTGCGGATGTGTTCGGGCTTGGGCCCGATCCAGATGATGTCGTGTGCCTCGACAATCTCGGCGAACTTGGCGTTTTCAGAAAGGAAGCCATAGCCGGGGTGGATCGCATCGCACTGGGCGATTTCGGCGGCCGAGATGATATTGGCGATGTTGAGATAGCTCTCGCCCGCAGGCGGCGGGCCGATGCACACCGCGTGATCGGCAAGCCGCACGTGCATCGCGTCGGCATCGGCAGTGGAGTGCACCGCGACGGTTTCAATGCCCATTTCATGCGCTGCGCGGTGGATGCGCAGCGCGATTTCGCCGCGATTGGCGATCAGGATGCGTTTGATCGCCATGACTTAGGAAATCACCACCAGCGGCTGATCGAATTCGACCGGCTGGGCATTATCAACGAGGATCGCGGTGACCGTGCCCGATTTGGGCGACGTGATCGGGTTCATCACCTTCATCGCCTCGACGATCAGAAGGGTGTCACCTTCCTTCACCTCCTTGCCGACCGCGATGAAATTGGCGGCGCCTGGCTCGGGGGCGAGGTAACAGGTGCCAACCATCGGAGACTTGACCGCATCAACCGGAGCTGCCGCAGGGGCGGCAGGTGCAGCAGCCGGAGCCGCCGCGGCAGGGGCAGGCGCTGCAGGCGCGGCAGCAGGAGCAGCATACATCTGCGCAGGTGCTGCCATCATTGTTCCGCCGCGGGCCACGCGGATGCGGCGGTCATCATCCTCAACCTCGATCTCGGTAAGACCGGTTTCATTGAGCAGTTCGGCAAGCTCGCGAACAAGTGCGCTGTCGATGTTCATGCCGCCCTTGGATTTGCCATTCGTGTCGCTTCCCATGCGCTCCCCTTGGCTCTTGGCCGTTACGTTAATCTGTCATCTTGGCCTATTGCCGCAAATTGCGGCTGGCAAGTGGCAAAGGTGGGGCAGGGGTGGATCAAACTTCTCCGCGCGCGACTTTTTCGAGCGCCACAAGGTAGGATTGGGGGCCAAGTCCCTCGACTGTGGCAGCCGCTGCCATGCCGACATAGGACAGGTGGCGGAACGCCTCGCGGGTTTTGGGATCGGACAGATGCACCTCGATCACCGGCACTGTGATGGCTTTGATCGCATCCAGCAGCGCGATGGAGGTGTGGGTGTAGGCCGCCGCATTAAGAAGCACTGCGCGCGCACCTTGCGCCTGTGCTTCGTGCAGCCAATCAACGAGCATCCCTTCGTGATTGGTCTGGCGCACGTCGATGGTGAGGCCGAGTTCAGACGCGCGGTCTTCCAGCATGCCTGCAATTTCATCGAGCGTGGTAGAGCCGTAGATTTCAGGCTCGCGCAGACCAAGCAGGTTCAGATTGGGGCCGTTGAGGACATAGACGAGGTTGCTCATGCGCGCAGGCTTAGCGCGCGCATGGCAAAGGGGGAAGGGGTGGCCTTAGCGATCCACGCCCTTGACCTTGCCCCACTGGCGCGCGGCGGTGTAGCCGAGGTAACCCGTGCCGAACAGCGCATAGAGCGCTTCGGGAAGACCATTGAGATAATGATTGATGCCCTCGCCAATTTCACGCGCCATGTCGGGGCGGAAGGCCGACAGCACGCCCATCGGCAGCGAAAACAGGATCATCGCATACATCACATAAAGAAATGATTGATGCCCTCGCCAATTTCACGCGCCATGTCGGGGCGGAAGGCCGACAGCACGCCCATCGGCAGCGAAAACAGGATCATCGCATACATCACATAAAGAAAAGAGGGCCGCGCCCGACTGGTCCAGGGGTCTTGTGAATTGGCCTCGGCTACAATCGCCTGCAATTGCGCCTCGATCATGCGCATTTCCTGCGTGCCTTCCAAGGTGATGAGTTCGAGCTTGGCGCGTTCGCGCGCGGCTTTATCGGGGATAACCTTGTCGAGGATGGACGAAATCGGGCCGAGAAGGGTGTTGAGAATGGGCATTGGCGCACGGCTCCTTGGGTATGAGTCGTGCCCAAAATCACCTATATGGATAAAGTAGGAAAGCGATTTAGCCGTTTTCGGCTTGTGCAAGTAGGCGCTGTGCCAAAACCAGATGGGGGCGATCAATCATCGCGCCGTTCAATCCAATCGTCCCTGCGCCAGGATTGTCGGCAAAAGCCTGCAGGATGGCGCGGGCATGGGCGAGTTCTTCCTCGCTGGGAGTAAAGGCGGCGTTGATCGGCGCGACCTGCGCAGGGTGGATCGCCAGCATTCCGGCAAAGCCTTGTGCCCGCACCCGCCGAGCGCGCTTTTCCAGCGCCTCCAGATTGCGGAATTCAGGCTGCACGGTTTCAATTGCTGCGACCCCTGCGGCGCTCGCGCCAATCAAGCACAGGCTGCGCGCCATTTCGTAGGTGTGGCTGTACTCGCCATCTGGCCCGCGTTGTTCGCTTGCGCCCAGAGCGGATGATAGGTCCTCCGCGCCCCAACTCATCGCCGCCAAGCGCTCGCGCCCCGGATAGTCGCCCGCATATTCTCCCGTCCGGAACATGGCCGCCGCCGTTTCCGTCACCAGCGCTGCGATCAGCGTGCTGCCCTGAGCAAGCCCGAAAGCCGCTTCGAAGGCGGTGAGGTAGTGGTGCAGGCGCGAGATATCGGCGGCCCCCTCGGCCTTGGGCAGGAACACCCCGCCGGGGGCCGATGGCATGATCGCGGCAAGATCGGCGATTGCGTCTGCCGTCGTCAGCGGATTGATCCGCACCCACAGCCTCGCGCGGTTTTCATGCTGGGCGAGGGTTTGGGCCACCAACATACGCGCAGCGGGCTTGTTCTCAGGTGCGACCGAATCTTCGAGATCAAGCAGCGCAATATCCGCCTCACTCGCAATCGCCTTGGCGAGCTTCTTTTCGCTGTCACCGGGGGCAAACAGCCAGGATTTCATGCGGGGCAGGGCGCGGGCTTCAGCCATGATAAGGTTCCTCTCCGCCGTCCGCTTAGGCAGCGCGCGCGCCGCCGTAAAGCCTCAGAACGAGCCTTCGATTTCCAGCGTGAAGATCGTGCCAAACCGCCGTGCGCGGCTTTCCGCAAAACTCACCACGCCGTTCAAGCGATCAGCAAACACTGTACGATCGAAGAAGTTGGTGCGATCAAGCAGATTGGCGATTGAACCGCGGATTGTCATGCCGGCCACGTTCTTGTTCTCGACAAAGGCCGACGCCATGCCAAAACTGTAGCTGCGCAGCGAAATTTCATCCAGGCGCACTTGTGGCGCGAATTCCTGCCAGTCGAACCCACCGCCCAACGCCCACACCTTGCCCGCAAAATCATGGCGCATATTGCCGCGCAGGTTGATCAGTTCATTGCCCGACAATTCGCGTGGATTTCCCAGAAGCGGATCAGCCACTTCGCTACCCCGGAAAGCAAAGCGCAGATCAACCCGCGTGCCATTCCAGCCAAAGCCATCGGAAAGCAGCGTGACATCGCCGTTTACCCCGTAACGCCGCGCGGCGGGGAGGTTCCCGACCGCCTGCCCACCGCCGACCAGGGGGATCTGATCGACGATATCGGTGATATCTTCGTAAAAGCCGCGCAGGTTGGCGTTGCCAAACGCACCAAGCCTCACGCTTGTCTCCAACTCATAGATCCAGCTTTGCGGGGGCACGAGATTGGCGTTTGATCCATCGGCGCGGCCCAGATCCAGATCGACCCGGGCAATAAAATCAAAGAAATTGAGCTGGCCGACATTGCGTTCGATCCGCCCTGCCAGATTGAGCGTGCGCGCCGCTTTCCAGTCGAGCGCGACAAACCCCTTAGGCCGCACAAATTCGCGCGTCAGGCCGAACGCGCCTGATTGGCTGAGCCGCGAAAACTCTCCGCCGAGCGAGGCCTGAAATTGCAAGGCGGGTGCCAATGCGCGGCTATAGGTGAGGCCCGAATCGGCGCGTTCTTCGTCCACGCGTGCGCTTGCCCCTGCAAGCACGGCGGGTTGCAACAGCCCGGCGGCATCGCGCACCAGAAGATCGGCATCAATATCAAGGAAATTGAGCGCGCCTTCCATGGCTGCCACAAAGCTGCCACCCAGAGCCGGGAAGGTGTATTCAGAGCGAAAAATGCTTTCGCCCTGCTGGATGTCGCGGCGAAATTCTGATCCGGCGAGCGGGCGATCATCGAGAAACCGCGTTTGCGTGCGCGTCGTTTGCGGCTGGCCTTCCAGCCGGTGCAACCCGATCAGTTTGAGCCTTCCGGGGCCAGCTGCAAATTCATAATCGCCGCCCAGTTCAAAGCCTTTCTGGTCGCGGCTGATTTGCAAGAGCCGTTCGCGCTGGATCGGGACAACGAGATTGTCTTGCAGCGAGATTTCCGTCTCGCGGTAGATTGTGCCGAACACCTCGCCTGTCAGATTGAGCACATTGCCATTGTCAGCCGCGCGCGTGAAAGTGCCCCCAAGGCTCATCCGGTCGGTGTTGAAATTGGCCTTGTCGTCGCGCAGTTCAAACACCTCGCCCGCGCCATTGGTGAGCACCGCTGGCCCATCATTGCCGAGCCGCGATGAATTGTTGCGCAGGGCGAGGTTCCATTCGTCCTTGGCCCCGCCGCCGGCAATCCCGACGCTCCCATCCAGCAGGCGCGCAGGCGTGCCGCGGGTGCGGAATTGGGGGGCGGCCCGAAATTGCCCGGTGATGCGGCCACTTGAGGCGGTGATGACATTAAGCACCTGTCCGCTCAGCCCGCCAATATCCAGACTTGCTCCGTCCACCAGTTCGAGCCGCACCACGTCATCAGAGATGATGCGTTGCAAGGCCTCGACCGGGCCATTTGCCTTGCCGGAGATGCGCCTGCCATTGATCAGCACATTGGCATCGGCCTGTCCGAGCCCGCGCGCACCGCTGCCGCCGCGAATGGTAAAACCGGGCACCTGACGCGCCATATCGAGCGCGTTGCGAGGGGCGAAACGATCAAACTCCTCGCGCAGGAAAATGCTGCGTGCATTGGTGGCGGCAGCCTGCGGATCGGCAGGCTCGGTAGCGAGCGCTTCGGGCGCATCGGGATCAATGGCGCGCTGCAACCGCGTGTCAGTATCGACGGTAAGGTCAGCCTCAATATTGAGCCCTGCGCCCACCTGTTCCTGCGCCGCGACCGGAACGCACAAGCCAGCGCCCAGCATCAGCGCACAGGCTTTGAGCCGGCCCAATCGGGCATAGGCAAGCAAGGCGTAGGAGGTCCAGCGACGGGTGGGCATAATGCTTCCTTGCGCAAGGATAATGACCCTGTCGAGCAGAAAAGCGCCTGGTCCGGAAAGATCAGTATGACGACCGAGCCGGTCTATGAATCTGGCTCAATCGTCGCTGCGTTCCTCAATCCGCCGCCAGCGCGCCGCAGTAACGGCCTGTTCGAGCGACAGGCGCCCGGTGATCGCTTCGAGTTCGGTATCGCCGGTTCCTGCTTGCGCCATGACTTCGGCCTCGACTTCGACGCGGTTGCTGTCCGCGATGTCCTCGCTGTCGAGCCGCCGTAGCCTTAAGCCCCCGCCCGAAAAGCCCTGCAACATGAGGGCCCGCACATGGGCTTCGGATTCTGCGCGGCACACCACTGTTACCAGAAACAGGGGATCTGCCTCACTATCGGTGGCAGGCTGGCGATTGATAAGACGGGTGACGGGGCGCAGCAGCGTGTTCACCGCGATCACCAACCCTGCAACCATCGCTGCCGGAACAAACGCGCCGTGGCCGGCAAACACGCCAACCGCCGCGGAACACCACAGCGTTGCCGCCGTGTTGAGCCCGCGCACATTGGCCCCTTCGCGAAAGATGATCCCTGCGCCCAGAAAGCCGATGCCCGACACCACCTGCGCTGCCACCCGCGTCGGGCTGGCATCGGCATCACCGAACAGATCGGCAAAGACCACAAAACTGGCCGCACCCAGCGCGACCAGAGTGTTGGTGCGCAGGCCTGCAAGGCGTTGGCGCCATTGGCGTTCAAAACCAACGGCGCCGCCCAGCAGGACTGCCATGAACAGGTTTAGCGCGATATCCCACGTTTCAAACATCGCAGGTCCCTTTCCATGACAGCCTTGCCCTGCGCAAGGTCAACCCGAGGTTCTAGAAGTCGATCGTCAGATAGGCGAGCACCCGGCGGCCCCACAACAATTGGAAGGCATTGGCATCGACCAGTTCGAAGCCCTGCTTGTCGAACAGGTTTTCCACCTGCACGCGCAGCATGGCATCGGATTTGCCGATCTTGAAGAAATGTCGTCCGCCAAGGTCCACCAGATTGCGGGTCGGGATTTCGACCAGATTGTTGGGCGCGGCCATTTCGGGCGAGCGATGCGAGAAATTCAGATCGAAGGAGAAGCCTTCAAGGAAGGGCGGGCGCCAATCGAACGCGGCCTCGACGCGCCGCGCAATGCCAAACACCGCGCGCGGGCCGACAAGGCCCAGTTCGACCGCTTCGCCGCGCACTTCAGGATCGAGCAGCAGCACGCCGAGATTGACCGCGAGTTCCTTGGTCACCATGCCCGAGAGCGACATTTCAATGCCCCGATTACGCAATTCGCCCAGCTCGCGGAAGACATCATCGGGATCGAGCGTGAAATTGGGGCTGGTGATCTGAAAGACACCGGCAATCAGGCTCAAGTCATCGGTCAGTTTCCAGCGCAGGCCCGCATCGATCTGCGTGGTGGGGATAGCGGGCAGGGCCTCGTTGCGATTGGCCGCATTGCCCGGCGCAATCCCGCTTTCCTCAAGCCCCGTGATATAGCTGCCATAGAGCGCGAGGCGCGGTGTGATCTCAAAGGCGGCGTTCACGTTGTAGAGCACGCGGTCCACGTTGATGCGATCAGGTTCTTCGTTGATGAAGCCGATGCGCTTGTTGAAATTGGTGTATTGGATGCCAGCGGTGATCTCGCCCACGCCCTCCCAGCGGCCCAGATAGGTGAAGCCGGTGAACCACTGACGCACGAAATCGAGCTGCTGGACATCGAAATCGAAATTGAGCGGTGCGGGATTGCGGATCTGTTCAAAGATATTGCGGCGGCCAAGGTTGATTTCATCCGAACCATCAAAGCGCCTGAGCGCATCGCGCCCGCGGAAGTTGAACACGAATTTGTGCGTGCGCTCGCCATCCAGAATGGTGCGGGACAGCCGCGCCTCACCGCTCAGCGAGGTAAAGAACAGGCTGGGATCGCGGATGATGATGTTTTCGCCGGTGGCATCGGGGCGGACATTTTCAACGAGGAATTCGCCATCGTTGAAATTGTTGGTGCTGGAATTGAACACCCCCATCTTGAAATCCCAACCCGGTGCAATCGCCCAGTCGGTGATCAGACCGCCGTTGATTTCGATATCATCGCGGAACGACCAGCGCGGATTGATGCGCGCCCGGCGCGGAAGACGCGGGGGGAGGAAATCGCCTTCGGGAATGTAGATCGGCGTCACATCGTCAAACGAAGTGTAGGCAAGGCTGATGAAGGGGCGCAGCTGGAGATTATCGGTCGGGCGCCAATTGCCGTTTAGCGAGAATTCGAACTTGTCATCATGCCGCCCATCGCCTTCGCGCAAAAATTCCACCGTGCCGCCAAGGCCCAGCGAAAAGCGGTCTGTGACAGGCAGCGACATGTCGACTTCGCCGCGCACTTCGCCCCAGTGGGTGACGCCGACGAGCGTGCTGCCCGCCAGCTCGGTTCCGGGCGTGCGGAACTGGTAATCGACAATGCCCGAAGGCGCCGGGAATACCTGCCCCAGCGCGCTCGGACCGACGAGGATATTGATTGCGCCCGAGGTGCGATCCGTGGGTTCGATCACAGTGTCGAAATAGAGCCCGTCAAGCCGCACATTGCCCGCACGCAGCGGCGAGAAGCCGCGCACCAGCTCGGCATCGTAAAGCCCCACGGCCTCACGCCCGACGACAGTGCCAAAGGCATCGCTTGCCTGCCGCACGGCGTTTTCCTGCGCGCGGGTTCCGGCGAGCGTCAGCGGCGCATTGTCTTCTGCGCGCACGCTGACAGCCGGGGTTTGATCTTCGGGTTGGGCTTCGGCTTCAACCTCGGCAAGGTGGGTGTCGGCAAGGGCCGGGCTGGCGAGGGCGCTGCTGGCGAGGCAGGCAGCAATCAGGCGACGCGCAGCAGAGGTGCGCGCGTGGATCATGCGGTTCATCGGAAGGGTTCCCTTTGAATTGTGACGAACAGTCGTGAATTTGGCTTAAGAAGGATATGCGAAAGGAGTGTTAACCACACGACGGAGGCTGCAGCGCCTGTTCGGGCACCCAGCAGGTGGCAGGCGGCGCGGCGATGTTGAGCTTGCGCCGTTTGCGCCTGATTGCAGGCTGGAAGCGATGAGCGTCCATTGGAAAATCTCCTGTTCCCAATGGCCTAGGCAGCCGCGTTCAAGACATCGGCAAGGAAAATATAGGCGATGCCGAAATAGATAAACACGCCCAAGAGATCCATCACCGAGGTGATCAGCGGGGCCGACAAGGTCGCAGGATCAATCCGCAGCCCGCGTGCAAGAAACGGGATGGTCACGCCAAACAGGCTGCCTGCAATTGTCACGACCAGGATCGAGATGCCGACAATCCAGAAGACTTCTGGGATAATGCCGTCCTTGAAAATCGCCGCCAGCACCACCTCAAGCAGCGCCACACCAATCCCCAGCGCGGCTGCCACCGGCAGATCGCGCTTCAGCACCTTGAACACATCGCCCCATACATTACGCACCTGATCGAGCGCCATCGCGCGGATCACCAGCGTAGCCGACTGGCTGCCGGTGTTGCCGCCCATGTCGATAATCGGCGCGATAAAGGCCGCCAGAATAAGCACTTCGGTGAGGATTTCTTCCTGCGCGGCCACAAAAATGCTCGAAATCATCCCGAACGCGGTGAGCAGCGCGAGCCAGATGTAGCGCGCCTTGAACATCTCCCAGAAAGTGGAGTTCATCAGATCAATGTCTGGCCCGCCGAGCGCTGCCGTGCCGCCGAACTGCGTCAGGCGGCGGGCCTGCACCATTTCGGCGACATCGAGCGCATCATCGACAGTGACAATGCCCACCATCGCATCGCCGCCATTGATGACGGGGATCGCGAGCAGATCATATTCCGCAATCTTTTCAGCGACCACTTCCTTGCTGTCGCCCACCCGCACAAAAATGCCATCGCGGATCATTATATCGGCGATGCGGGCATCATCGGGCGCGAGCAGCAAATCGCGCAGCGACACCACGCCGACAAGGCGGCGCTGCTCATCGAGCACATAGGAGGTGTAGATCGTCTCGCGATCAGGCGCTTCGCGGCGCAGCACTTCGATCGCCAGCCGCGCCGGCAATTCAGGCGCAAGCGTTGCGTAATCCGACGTCATGATCGAACCGGCGGTGCCTTCTGCGTAGGAGGCAAGGCGGCGGATATCCTCGCGGTCGGCATAAGCAAGCCCCGGCAGCAGCGCGTCGCGTTCGGCCTCGGGCAGGCTCTTCCACAGATCGGCGCGTTCATCATGCGGCATATCGGTGAAGAGCTGCTGCAACTGCGCGCGCGGCATGGCGCGGGCAATCTCGACCTGCTGGGAAGGCTCAAAATAGCCGAAAGCGCGCGCGGCCAGATCGGAGCCAAGCGCGGCGATTATCTGCGCAATCTCGCGATTGTCGAAATTGGCAATGGTGTGCACCAGATCTGCGGGTGGCAAGCCCCTAAGTGCAGCGACAACCGATTTCATATCGCCCCCGCGCAGAAACACGCGCAGGGCATTTTCGGTAATGAGTGTGGTGGCAGTGGCCATGATGGTCTCCGGCAGAAGAAGGCGCCGGCAGGCCCTGAGCCACTCTCGTTCAGACGGAGGGCTTTGGCAGGGTAATTGCTGGCGTGACGAACAAACGGGGGCGGTTCGGCGCTGTCCTGCAAGGGCAGGACAGCGCCCGACTTATGGGTTCGGGATCCATCGTTCAGGCTCTTGTTGATCGGGCCGAGGTTTGCGCCCGCCGAAAAGCGAGGCGCGCGGGCCAAGTGACGCGGGCAAAGAGGGATGCACGGCTGTGCCGCGCTTCGTCATCCCACATTGCGATCAGTGGTGCACCCGGGGCAGGCGCATACCACCGGCAACGCAGCGCTGGGCGCTGGGCGGGGAAACGCCGCAAGGCGCGCGCCGGCAAGGCAACCACGACAGGCCGCCGGACACGCACCAGCTCATTTTTGAATAGAGTGGTCATCGGTCTTTATCCTTTCTGCCCCAGCGGACAGAACGGACGACCGACAAAAAGCCTCTAGCGAAGCGCCTTGTCGCTCGACCGGCCAGCGCCGGGAGCCAGGTTTTCGTGGCACGCGCGCGGCGTGCCGGTACTAGAGCATTCGTCCATTATTCTCTCGTGGATGAAGTCAGGCGAATCCTGACGCGGCGCGGGCTGACACCATTGGTCAGCCAAGTCAACCCCTTGGCTTCATCGCCAATTCACTGCACCACCCCGGGCCAACGGCTTGTTATGGCTGACAGGTCCCTGTAGCCTGAGTTATAAAATGCTCGTGCACCGGCAGGGAGCAGCGCCATGATCGATATTGAACCCATTTCGCCCACAGCTCACCAAATCCTCATTTATGGTGAGATCAGCGCTGATGATATCAGCCAGCTGGTTGCCTTCGCCAAGCAACAGAACGAGGCCCAGCGAGGCGGCAATGTGCTGTTTGATCTGGTCTCGATGGCGAGTTTTTCATGGACTGCGATGTTGGGCGAACTCGCGCAGGTGCCGGCCTTGCTCCAATGGGTCTATCGGCTGGACCGGATTGCGGTGATTTCGGACGAGGAGTGGATTCGTTCTGCCGCGCGGCTTGAAAGCGCCCTGCTGCCGGGAGTGACCTATGCAGTCTATGATGCCGACGAGGCCGAACGGGCGCGGGCCTGGGTGCTGGAGGAAAGCGCGCATCCCTTCACCGGCGCCATGACCGAGCGCGATGCCGGGCCGGGTGTTGCGGTGTTTGAATTGGCCGGGCGACTTGATCGCCATGAAACTGAACGCGTGCTGGCGCGGGTGCATGAAAAGCTTGCCGATCCGGACTGCGCGCGGCTCATGGTGGTGGTGCGCAAATGGCATGGGTTTGACGCCGACACTGCTTTCAGCAGCGCGGTGTGGCAAGGCAAGTTGGGCCTGATCGATCAGATTGAGCGCTATGCGCTGGTGGGCGGCCCAGCCTGGATGCGGCAAATGGCCGCGGGCTTTGGTGCTTTGGTAAAGCCTGAAGTGCGCACTTTCGATCTTGCTGATGAAGAAGCCGCGCTGGACTGGCTGCGTGAGGGGCTCAGCAGCAAGGCCGTGGCTTAATCGGACGGCGTTTCGCGGGGCTCTGGCTCGCTTGCCGCAAGCGCACCGTTCACAAAGCCGCGCAGGACATCAAACGCCCAAGCGAGCACCAGAAACACCAGCCATCCGGCAAAGATTGCGGCGCGCACCAACACCGCGCCAATCACCACCAGTGCCGTCATCAGCAGCATTGCAGTGTGCATGTAGACGGCGTTTTTGCCGCGCACCTGCACGCCTGCCAGCTTGAAGGACGAATAGCGTGGCTTCAGAAAGTTGAAGCTGCCATGGGCAGTGCGCAGCGAAGCGCTGGCCCCTGATTTCGACAGATTAAAGCCGAGTGGCCCAGCGTTCCAGCGACCTTGCAACCGGAACCTTCCGCGCTGCAAGGCAACATGCGTGCCGCGCGCTACGCGGGTCGACAGGCGCACACCTTTGGCGGTGTTGATGGTCGCGTTGACCGGCCCGATCCTGCTTTCGGCCCGCACAGACAACCCGCCTGTGCGCGAGGCGCGCAAATTGCGCCCACGATGTTCAAGGCGGACCTGCTTGCCCTTGGAGTCTTTGCGACCAAGCCCGAACATTGCCGTCTATGCTCCTGCAGCGCAAACGGCGCCCGAGCGACAATTGCGCCCGCAGCACCAATCTTCTTCTAAGTTCTTCTTTTATGTGATTGAAAAGAAGGCGCCTGTGAAGTGGGGCGTGCCTCTTTGCCATCCATTCGGCAGATGGCACCTCGCAATTGGTGGATTGCGAAAGCTCTGGGCTGAAGAATTTTCCACTGGTCGGGACCACAGGATTCCCAACCAGCAAAAATCAGCTTCCGCCTTAGATATACTAATTCTCAGAAATTCAGAGAAATTTTGCTCTTGTATTGTTAATGGATCAAGCCGTGGACACAGTCAAGGACACATTCGTGGACACACTTTTGGCATATTATCGCCAAGGCTGGATCGCGACATGCGTCCCTCAATCGTTATCCCGAAAGGACCAAACATACACAGCGCTGGGCCTTTGCTGCGTTTGCCTGCTTCCTAGGCTGGCTGTAGAGGCGTCATAGCGCCATACCACGATGGTTCGGCCTACGTGCGCGCTGCCCGAAACGGGACGGAGCGAAGCGGTTTGGAAGCGATCATTTGAACAGCTCGCTATGGGTGCCGGTGCGTGTGAAATACACCGTTCCGCCTTTGCCGATGGTATCATCTATTGCGTAGACCAACATAAAGTCGCCGCCGCTGTGGTATTCGCGATGGTGTTGCCATCCCCTCCCCTAAGGGATGGTCGAGCCATTCCGGCCCTAACGGTGCATCATTTGCAATGAGCAGCAGCATCGCTTCTTTCAGCCGGTTCATGTCATAGCGGCCAGAACGCGACAACCTCTCCCAATCTTTCAGGAAGGTCTTGGTGTATTCACTGTAGCGCGGCAGCGGCGCGCGCTTGCTTGCTGCCGGTTTCTTCAAGGCGCAGGTTTCTCGTCGGCGGCGAGCTTCGCGCTTTCCTTCTCTAGCGAGGCGACCGCCGCATCAGCGCTTTCGAAACCCGACCGACCCTTGGCCTTCAATTCCTCAACCTCGGCCATCGCAGCGCGAGTTTTAGCATGGGAACCTTAAGCTCAAGCGGGAACGCTTAGTCTGCCACAATCCGGCGAAACAGCAGAAGCACGGCATCAGCCGCCGTCAAGTCCATCGCAGCAAGAACCTCGGTTGCCTGTTTATTCAATTCGGTGTCGATCCGAACATGGAGCATCTTGGTTTGGGCGTTCATAATGCTATCCTGCTTCTCGTTTGAGATATTTTGGGGTCGTTCGAGCGTCAATACCGATGTTCTTACGATCCAAGCTCACGCGGCTTGCGACCGGCTACGCCGATTTTTGATCGAGTTTGTGGAGATCCACGGTCATTTTAATCTCGATCCGGCGATCAATGCCAATTTGTTGCAGATGAGTGCGGTGACGATCGACTGGGCGATGCGGCCTTTTCGAGAAAATGCCCCCAAGACGCAGCGGCGCTCTGTGCCAGCAAACGCTCTGAGACCCAAGTTGAAAAGTGTGCTCGTCAAAGTATATTTATATCAATGCGATGCTTCTAAAAGAGTGAATGTTGTCACTACATTTTGGGATTGTTGTGTGGGAGGCGCTGGCGAGTGGCGGCGCTTGCCAGCATTCATCTTCAAAAGCTGCCCGCAAAAGATGTGGTTCGGATTCAATCCGGCATCAGGAAGCGACCTTCGAAGCGGGCGACTGCGTGCCGCACCACCTTTTCAAGCGCTTCCTTGGAAAAGAACCCGCCAGGGATCAGGCAGCGGTCGATCAGCACCCGGCGAAACGCGCTGAAGGTTTCAGGATCGGGCGGCACCGGATTGGCCCAGAAGTCATCGAGCCCGTTCTGGTTGGTAAGATCGGGCATGTTGTAGATTGCGGTGCCAAGCACCACCACCGGGATATTCTGGGCAAGGGCGAGCGTGCCGCTGGTGCTGTTGATCGTCACCATGCCGAGCGAATGCTCGCTGACGGCTTCGATATCGCCCCAGGGCAGGTAATCGATGCGATCGGAAATTCCCAGCTGCTGCGCAATCTTCTGCGCATCGACCTGCCAGTCGCGCACGCCATTATCCAGCGGGTGTTCCTTGATGACGAGCCGCACCCCTTCTGGCGCGCTGCGGGCAAAAGACTCAAGCACTACGCGCAGCGCATCGGCAATGCCGGCAAAGGGCGAATGAAGCCGGATCTGCGCATCGGAATCCAGTTGCAGCGGGAACAGAAAGTAACGCTGCTGCGTGTCCAGCAAGTGATCGATCAGCGCGGTCGCCTCGGCGCGGCGCTGCTTGCGGCGGTTGAGCTTGCGCGCCCAGCCCATGCCTTCGACCACCGGGTGCCACGGGCGATGGTTCTCCCATCCCGGATAACGCCAGCGGGTTGTCACGTCGGCCGCGTTGTAGATGAAACCTTCGGTGGCGCGCTTGCGGAAGGAGGAGGAGACCTTGCGATGTTCAGGGATCGATGGCAATTGCGCGGCGAGCGTGCGATACCACGCCGGATCGCGCGACAGGGTGCTGTAGCCATTGACTCCGCCAATCTCCATCGTCACCCAGTCGGGCCGGATATAGCCTTCCTCGAAGACATAGGCGGTAACCCCACGCTGGCGGCACAGCTCGAGCGCCGTCACATGATGTTCGCGGCAATCGCCGAACAGCATGATATCGGTGATGGCGTGCTGTTCGATGAGGCTGGCAAAGAATTCTGGCCATGCTGCCAGCGTACCACGATAATCGATCCCGTTGGGAAGGCGCCAATAGGCCCGGTCACCGCCATTGAAATTGACCTTGAAGACAGTGTGCCCTGCATTTCTGAGCGCGATACCAAGCTGGCGGAAGAACGGCCCCATGATCCCTTGCAGCATCATCACACGGCGTTGCTGGGAAAGGCCGGCGCCCGCCTGCGTAAAAGCCTCCGGGCCCAGATTTTCTGCATTCATGAGGGTTCTCGCAAGGCCTTCAAGCTTTTGTTCTTGTTTCCGGGTCGCAACGCCCTGTCTCCCACGTCCCTCGCATAACCCTGATTGCGTGCTTTTGTCGATAAAGCGGCGGCACATTCTTTTTGCTTTGTCACACTTTGCCATCATAAGGCCCGCGCGAGCGGCGCGCGGGGCATAGCGAACCGGATGCGCTTGCGCGATTGCCTTGTTTGCAACGGTCAGGAATTTGTGAGCGAACCGTTTTTCCCTGTTTCGGAACTGGCGATGGGAGCAGCGCTCGCGGTTTTCGTGATGCTCGCCGATGCCCTGTGTCGTCCACGTGCAGCGCTGCCGGCCGGGCTGCGCAGCGCGCGCGGGACGGCAGTTTTGCTGGCGGCAGCAGGCGCGCTCTTCGGCGCCGCGCTAGCGGCGACAGGTGCGCTGGTAACATCGGCGGCACTGGTCGCAGCGGTTGCCGCACTGATGGCGCTGGTCTCGAACATCAAGAACCGGGTGCTGGGAGAGCCGCTGGTTTTCAGCGATTTCGCGTTGGTGGCGGCGGTGTTCCAGCTCCCCCATTTCTATGTCTCGGCGCTGCGGGCCTGGCAGATTGCGCTGATCCTTGCAGGAGCGGCGGCGCTGGCGGCTGTTCTGGTGGTGTTTTCAAGTGCCGCGCTTGCGCCGCGGGCCTTGGGGTTGGGTATCATGCTGGCAAGCAGCGGTGCGCTTGCGCTGCTGCTGCGTTCATCCGCATGGGCGCTGCTGCACAGGGAGCCTGACATTGCGCGTGATGTGCGCGTTCACGGATTGGCCGCAGCGTTGCTGGTCCACTGGAGCGGCTGGCGCAGGCAACCCGATTCGCTGCCGTGCCGGACGGAGCCGATTGCCCCAACCGGCGATCCGGTGGTGATCATCGTGCAGTGCGAATCCTTCACGGATCCGGCGGACCTTCTGGCTGAAGGGGGCTTCGTCATGCCCGGCCTTGCCACGGCGCGCGCGCTGGCGCAGCAATCGGGTCGGTTGCTGGTGCCGGGATTTGGCGCTTACACCATGCGTACCGAATATGGCGTGCTGTTCGGGCGCAGCGAGCAGGAGTTGGGCTTGCGCAAATTCGATCCCTTTCTCACGGCCCACCGCGAAACCAGCTTTTCCTTGCCCAACCAGCTGTGCCGCAAGGCTTGGACGTCGCTGTTCGTCCATCCGCATGACCTGCGCTTTTACGGGCGTGACCGCCTGATGTCCGAGGCAGGATTTGATCGCCTGATCGGCGAAGATGCCTTTGCCCCGCCGCCCTCGGGTGCGGGGCGGTATGTCACCGATGCAGCGGTTGCCGACGTCATCATCGAACTTGCCCGCAGCGCCGCCGCGCCCACCCTGATTTACGCCGTCACCATCGAGAACCATGGGCCATGGCCGGTGCCAAAGGGCGCGGCTCAGAGCCCGGCCGAGGCACCCTATTGGCGGCTGTTGCAGCACAGCGATGCGATGCTGGAGCGCCTCATCATATTCGCCCGCACGCTTGGCCGCCCTGTGACCCTGTGCTTTTTCGGCGATCACCGGCCGAGCATTCCCACCGTAAGCGAGCCCGGAGCGGCGCGGCACACGCCCTATGTGCTCATGCGTTTCGGTGCCGACGGCACACCCCTGGGCGACGGGTCGCGTGAGGTCGATATGACCCCGGCGCAACTGCACCATGCGATCCTCGCGGCGCTCCGTGCCGATACCTCAGGCGCGGGGCAGGATTGAGAGCAGACGATCGCGCAAGACCCGCGGCAGGGCGCGGTCGAACCATTTGAGCAACACGAACCAGCGCGGGATGATGCGCTCGGCCCTGCCGGCTTCGACACTGCTGATGATGATACGGGCCACCTGTTCAACCCGCATCTCGAACGGGCGGCGAGGCCGGCCGGGCAGCGGATTTTCCGGGGCGATAAAGCCGGGCGTTGCGAGGGTGACAGTGACGCCATGCGGCCTCGTCGCCAGGCGCAGGGCATCGGCAAAACGGGCAAGCCCCGCCTTGCTTGCGGCGTAGGAAGGCGCGAAGGGCAGCGAGTGGAATGCTGCGGCCGAGCCGATGATCCCGATCCTGCCCCCTTTGCGCTCGCACAGCCGCTTGGCCGCCTCGCCTGCCAGCGCTGCTGTGGCAGTGAAATTGAGATGGCACTGGCGTGCGATTTGCGCAGGGTCCTCAACCACTAGATGATCAGCCGTGGTAAGCCCCTGACCAGCCACCAGCAGCACCAGTTCAAATGGAGTCGTGGCATCCTCGGCCTCGAAAGCAGCCCGGGCGGTGGCGGTATCGGCAAGGTCGATGCAGCGCAGCGACGTGGTTGCACCTTTGGCGCGGCACGCCCTCGCGGCGAGTTCCAACCGCGCTTCGTCGCGCCCCCAGAGGCTAAGATGCACCCCGGGCCCGGCCAGTTGACACGCGAGCTCGCGGCCCAGATGGCCCGATGCACCTGTCACCAGTATAGGTAGTGATACAGAGGCCATTCGGCTTGCCTGCTTAACCAAGATTGCCTACCCCGACCCTTGAAGCGCGCGGCGGGCGATTACCAAAATTTTTTTGTGTCCAGATGCCGAAATCACGGCAAATTAGCGCTTTGTTGCAATGCGGCATTAGATTATCATCGCTCGTGAAACCTACTTTCATGTATCTCGTCGCAACGGCAGGGATCATGGTCGCAAAAGCCTTGACAGGCAAATGTTGCTGCGTTTGGAGGCCCCAATGCGCCGAAATATCTCGTCACAGCGGGTTCGTCCAAGGCTGTTTGAAAATTCGTTTTTCGAATCTTTCACTTTCTTTACGCTGAAGGCCTTCCTGGCGATGTGGGCAGTATTTCTGGCCGGGATCGCGGCTGTGGCGATTGCAAAAGCGCCGACTTTCTGGGCCGTTCCGGTGATCGCGGCCGGATGGCTGACATGGACCATCACCGAATACGCTTTGCATCGTTTTGTCTTCCACCTCGAACCGGAATCGGATCGGCTCAAGCAGATCGTTTTCGTCATTCACGGGAACCACCACGCCGATCCCAATGATCCCCTGCGCAACCTCATGCCGCCGGTTGTCAGCGTGCCGCTCGGTACGCTGATCTGGCTGGGATGTGTCGGGCTGATGGGCCCGCTCGGCCATTGGTTCTTCCTCGGCTTTGTGATGGGCTATGTGGTCTATGATCTGGTGCACTATGCGTGCCACCAATTCGCGATGACCGGGGCGATGGCCCGCTTCCTCAAGGTGCATCACATGCGCCACCATTTCGAGCGCGAGGGCGGTAACTATGCGATCACCGGAATGATCTGGGATCGTCTCTTTTCAACGGCGCTGACCTCCCGGCGCGAGCGCGGCTAGCTATGAGCGGTGCCGGGGGTCGCGGCGGTGAGCGCCAGAAGCTGCGCGAAGTCGCTTATAAGCGGCGTGGCGGGCTCGTGCGCGAGAGTGTCGCGAGTGCCATATCCCCATTCGACCAGCACCATCGCGAGCCCGGCGGCGCGCGCTGTGGCGAGATCGACCAGCGAATCGCCGCAGTAAAGCGTGGCCCCAGCGGCGCCGCCGAGCGATTGCAGCGCCAGCAGCGCGGCATCGGCGGCAGGCTTGCGCGGACGATCAGGGCTGCTGCCGATGATCGCGGTGAAATGGTGCGAGAGTGCAAGGTCGGAAAGGATTTTGTCGCACAGATGCTGCGGCTTGTTGGAGCAGATCGCCATTGCGACTCCGGCCCGCGCGAGCTGGCCAAGCCCGCTTGCGACTCCGGGAAAGGCAAGATCGTGGGGCGTGGCCGCAACCTTGTGCCGCTCGCGGAACTCGGCGAGGTCGGCGGCCGGATCGCTGGTGTGTTCGCCCATCACCGCGGCAATCATCGCCTCACCGCCGACAGCGTCCATTGCGCGGATCATGTTGCGGTTTGCGCGCATCGCTACGCCTCGGTCGCCAAGCATGGCGTCGATGATTTGTCCCGTAATGCGGGCGCTGTCCACCAGCGTCCCGTCAAGGTCGAAAATGATGTTCCGGAAATTCATTGGCCTCTCTTGCGGCATGGCCATTGGTTCCTATCCGCTGGTTGTGCGGCAAGCTAGGATTTTGTCATGAGGGGTTTTTCTACAGCGAGCGGGACGGCATTGGGCTCATCGAAGGCCGATAGTCCGTCTAGCCATGTCATTAGCGGCCGCGACGTCATCAAGCTTGAAGCTGAAGCCTTGCTGATGCTGCGCGACAGCATTGATGACAATTTTGCGCGGGCGGTCGATTTGATCTTAAACTGCGATCAGCGCGTGATTGTGTCAGGGATTGGTAAATCGGGCCATGTTGCGCGGAAAGTTGCAGCAGCCTTTGCGGCTACGGGGACGCCTGCCTTGTTCGTTCACGCAGCCGAGGCGGCGCATGGCGATGTTGGCATGGTGATCCCGGGCGATGTGCTGATCGTGTTTTCCAACAGCGGTTCGACTGTCGAAATCCAGCCCCTGTGCGTCTATGCCAAAAGCATTGGCTGCTCGCTGATTGGCGTTTCGCGCAGCAACCGTTCGCTGCTTTCACGCACGGCGGATATCACGTTGTTGTTGCCCAATGTTGACGAAGTCTGCAGTGCCAGCCTTGCGCCGACCACCTCTACTACGATGATGATGGCTCTTGGGGATGCCCTTGCAGTTACCGCCATGCGTGAACGCGGGCTCTCTGGACGCGACATCAGAGCGCTACATCCCGGCGGTCAAATCGGTCAGAGCCTTCGCTGTGTGGAAGATGTGATGCATGGCGCGAGCCGCCTGCCGCTTGTCAAGTTGGATACGCCTATGCCTGAGGTGCTGCTGACCATGACAGAAAAGCGGCTGGGGACCGCGGGAATTGTCGATGATGCAGGCCTGCTGGTAGGGGTTATCACTGATGGTGACTTGCGGCGGCACGGCACTGATTTGATGCACGCAACCGCACGTGAGTTGATGACCCCCTCGCCGCGCACGATCTCCCGCACCGCGCTGGTGCAGCAGGCGCTTGAAGAAATGAACACCCACCGCATCACCGTGCTGTTTGTGGTTGATGACGGCAGGCCGAATGTGCCGATCGGCGCGGTGCAGATCTACGACATCGCGACCGCTCCGCCCGTGCATCTGTCTGCTGTGTGATGACCAGAATTGCGATCGTGATCCCGGCCCGGCTCGCATCAAGCCGGTTTCCGGCCAAGCCGCTTGCGCCCATCACCGGCGCTGACGGCACGCAGCGTATCGCGATCCGCTACACCTGGGAAGCGGCCGAGGCCGCTGCGCGGCTACTCGGTGACGGTGTCGAGGTGGTCGTGGCGACAGATGACGATTCCATCGCCGATGCCTGCAAGGCGCATGGCATGGCTGCCGTGATGACCCCGACAACCTGCCTCAACGGCACCGAGCGCTGCGCGGCAGCGCTTGGCGCGCTGGCGGCGCGGCCCGATGTGGTGGTGAATATTCAGGGCGATGCGCTGCTTACCCCGCCTGCGATGGTGCAGCAGGTGGTGGAGCGGCTTGTCAGCGATGCCGCCCTTGCAATGGCAACACCTGTGGTGGCCGCGAGCCCTACGGTGCTGGCGCACCTGCAGGCCGATGCCGCCGCAGGGCGGGTCGGCGGGACGACCGCTGCTTGTGCGAGTGACGGTCGTGCGCTCTATTTCTCCAAGTCGATCATTCCGCACGCGGCGCCCGGCACGACGCCGATCCAGCCGGTGCTGCTCCATGTCGGCGTCTATGCCTATCGCCCCGAGGCTCTTGAGGCCTATGCCGAGCGCCCTGCGGCGCCGCTCGAATTGCAGGAAGGGCTTGAACAATTACGCTTCCTTGATGCGGGGCTGCCGGTGGGCACAGTACTGTGCGAGGCGACAGCGTGGAATGTGATCGAGTTGAACAATCCCACCGATGTCGTATTGATCGAGGCAGAACTGGCGCGCCGCGCGCAACTGGAAACCTCGTGATGCTGCCTGCTTTCAAACGTGCTCCCGCAACTCCGCCGTTTCTGATCGCGGGTCCCTGTGTCATCGAAAGCGAGGCGATGTGTCTTGGCATTGCCGAACGCCTTGCCGGAATTGCCGATGAACTCGCGATGCCGGTGATTTTCAAGGCGAGCTTTGACAAGGCGAACCGCACTTCGGTGAGCAGCTTTCGCGGGCACGGGATCGATGCGGGTCTCAGAGTGCTGGAGAAAGTCCGCGCCGAAACAGGCCTGCCGGTGCTGACCGACGTGCACCTGCCCGATCAGGTGGCAGCAGTCGCCGAGGTGGTCGATGTGCTCCAGACCCCGGCCTTTCTTGCCCGTCAGACCGATCTCATCATGGCGGTCGCCGCGAGCGGGAAGCCGGTTAACATCAAGAAAGCGCAGTTTATGGCCCCGCAAGATATGGCTGCGGTGCTGGGCAAGGCCCAGGCGGCGGCCAATGATGCGGGCGTGAATGACGCGCAGATCATGCTGTGCGAGCGTGGATCGAGCTTTGGCTACAATAATCTGGTCGTCGATATGCGCGCGCTGGTGATCATGCGCGAGATGGGCTGCCCGGTGGTGTTCGATGCCACGCACAGTGTGCAATTGCCCGGCGGCGGCGGGGATCGTTCGCTTGGCCAGCGCCAGTTTGTCGCGCCGCTCGCGCGGGCGGCGGTTGCAGTAGGGGTGGATGGTCTGTTCATGGAAACCCACCCCGATCCGGACAGCGCCCTGTCCGATGGGCCCAACATGGTGCCGCTCGACGCCTTGCCTGGCCTACTGCGTCAATTGACCGCTATCGCCGCGCTGGGCTGATGCCTGCGCTGCTGGCCATTCCTCCTTTCCCGGGTGCACGCGCGCCGCAATTCGCTCTGCGCGCGGGCGGTCAGGGGGAAGGCGATCCCGCCGCGCTGCTTGCGGCTCTTGCCGAACACCGTGTGGGCGGGTGTTACTGGGGCCGGCAGATTGCCGATCCGCCGCCGAAGCTCGATGCGGCCAATTGGCCGGTCGATGCCGATCCTTGGGCGCTGCTTGATGCCGCCGACAGCGTCCACCTGCCCGCAGGCGATCCGCGCTGCCTTCTGGCTCTGGCTGCCAACAAACCGCTGACCATTGATAGAGCGGAGGCTGATCCTTGCGACGCCGAGGCGCTGGTGCGCGCGCATCTCACAGGCTGGCGCTGGCGTGACCCGTTCAGCGGCGCGGAAATCACCCCTCTTGATGCGATCGAATTATGCGGCTTCTGGCGCCGCTTGATCGACAGCAACCGGGGCATTTGTGCAGCGCTCGGCTTTGCCCACTGGAAGAAGCCCACTGTTGCCCCGCTTTTGTGGAACGGGCACGAGGCGCCGTTCCGCCGCAGCTTGCCGCAGCCTTGTCCCGAAGGCGAGGTCGCGGTGTGGCGCTCGCGCGTGGCGCCTGCCGACAATGCCAAACTGGCCGGCCGCGCGGTGCTTGAAGTCGAGGATGGCTTTATCCGTTCGGCTGGACTGGGTGCAGATTGCGTCCCGCCGCTCTCGATCATCGTCGATGCACGCGGGGTCCATTTCGATCCGACTGCGCCGAGCGATTTGGAGGACTTGCTCGAACACGGCACATTCCCGCCCGATCTGCTGGAACGTGCCGCGATGCTGCGTGCGGCGATTATCGCCGGAGGGCTCTCCAAATACGAACAGAGCACGGCAGAGGCCTTGCCGCGCCCCGGCGGCGCGCGCCGTCATGTGCTGGTGCCCGGACAGGTCGAGGATGATCGCGCGGTCACCAGCGGCGGGGCGCTGCGATCAAACCTCGAACTGCTGCGCCGCGCGCGGGCGGCGGCGGGGGACGATGCCTTTGTCATCTACAAACCCCATCCCGATGTGCTCGCAGGTCACCGCAAGGGTGTGATTGGCGCAGAGGACGCCGCGCAATTGGCCGACCGGATCGAGACCGAGGCGGGCATGGCGGCGCTCATCGCGATGGTCGATGAATTGCATGTCAACAGCTCGCTCGCCGGGTTCGAGGCACTGCTGCGGGGCAAACCGGTGACGGTGCACGGCGTGCCATTCTACGCCGGCTGGGGCCTGACGCAAGACCTTGGCGAAGTGCCCGACCGCCGCACCGCACGGCGCAGCATGGATGAACTGGTAGCCGCTGCGCTGCTGCTTTATCCGCGCTATCTCGATCCGGAAACTGGCCTTCCGTGTCCGCCCGAAGTGCTGGTTGAACGCCTTACGCGCAGCCAAGTCAAGCTTGCCCCCAATGCGCGCGCCTTTGTAGCGATTCGCCGTTTGGCAGGACGCACCAATCGGCTGCTCGGGCGGGCTGGCTAATCTTGGTATCTGGTCAGGTTGGAAGTTACAGAGGCTGTTGAATCCGTTTCGGTTAGCTGAGAGAGAAACGCTTCAACCTCGGCAAAATGATCAGGCCAGCTAGGTGGGTTGAACCCTTGTAATCGCGCAATCTGCCTTGCGCGACGCGGGCTGCTCGCGCTCGCATAATCTGTAATCACCGTAATCCATCCAGCGGTATCGTCTGGCGCGAGCAACTCAGGGATGTCGCCGGCGATTTCGCGGAACACCTCCAGATCGCTTGCGATCACCGGAATGCCTGCGCTCAAGGCTTCGACGAGCGGGATTCCGAAACCTTCGGCAAAGCTCGAAAACAGCAAGGCTCTAGCGTTGCTAAGCAGGCGGGCAAGTTCGGCATCATCGATCGGGCCTGTTTCAACCACCTTGCCGCTGAAGTCCTCGTTGTCGAGACGGGCAAAGACATCCTCTGCCTGCCACCCGCGCCGCCCAACAATGAAAAGCTGTGGGCAATCATGACCCATACGCGCGATCAACTGCTGCCACACATCAAGCAGCAAGGTGTGATTTTTGCGTCCTTCGATGGTGCCGAGGATCACAAAACTGGGGACATTGTCTGCTTTCGGCACGCAGCCAGCCGTTTGCAGGCGGGCGCATCCCGGGAACGCAACAGTTGCGGGCGGCATAAGCTTTCCACTGTTGCGGGCGAATGCAGCGAGCGTATCCAAGGTGTGTTCACTATTGGCTACCACGCCAGCGGCGGATTGCAGCACCATGTTGATACGAGCGCGATGCTTGGACGCTTCACCCGTCCGGCAGAACTGGGGATGGGTGATTGGGATCAGATCATGCACCAGATAGATCGGCCGCACCTTGGCCTTGATACACCAGGCATCAAGGGCGGGGATGTGGAGACCGGTATGGCCGGGGTTGAGCCAGAAGCGCTGCTTGCCATCATAGTCGCGCAGCAGGTGCCAGCCCCAGCGCAAGGCCAGCTTGATCAGCGCCTCGCGAAACGAGCGTTGGTCGCTGCCCTTCTGCGTCGGTGCGAGCAGAGCGGCGAACAGCGCCTGAGAGGCTGCCATGGGCAGGATTACCTGCCGCTGCTTCATGATGATCACCGCCTGCGAACGGGGCGCGAAATGTTCAAGCCACGCATCGCAAATCCGGTCAATCCCGGTCGCCCGCACTCCCTTCCAGCGACGCCAGATAAGCCGTGTCACATCCAGCAGAAGCGGCGCGTTGTTATCCCTGTCGGCCATCACCCGGCGATAGCGTCAGAGCGCGCCTGCCTGTTGCAGCACGAGGAACGGCAGGAACAATTGGCTGACAAGCTGGATCATCTTTGAAGGCTGGTTGGCAACCGCGTTGCCGACATAGACTACGTCCTTGTCCTTCATGTCGAACCGTTGGGCAAGGACATAGCTGCTCGCCTGCATCATGTTGAAATGATAAACGGTCGGAACTTCCTTGCCGGCCTCGTCAAGCTCGGTGCGGAAGACAAAGATTGCGCGCGCATTGCCCGCCAACGGATTGGCGCCGCCCGCCATTGCCACCGCCTCGATCAGCGAGGTTTTTGCACCGGGGAAGGGGAACTGGCTGGTCTGGCCCGGCGCGCCCAGTACACTGAAGCTGCGCGGCGCGCGGATCAGGGTGATGCGGTCCGACGGGAAAATGCGCACATCATAGGCGGGGTTATCGAGCACGTCGCTGAAACGCCATTCCTGCACGGCGTCATTGCGGGACACCCGCACCAGCAAATCCTTGATCTCGCCCTTGTTGCCGCCTGCAAGCGCGATCACTTCTGATAGCCGTTCGCGGTTGGTAGGCAGTACCAGCCGGCCGGGGCGCGCAATATCGCCGCCGATAATCACCGAATTGGTGAGCCCTTCGGCGATGGAGACGAGCACCTGTGGGTTCTGTGATTTGCCGCGCAGCGACTGTCGCACCAGTGCTTCGATCTCTCGCGTAGTGCGCCCGGCCACATTGAGCGGGCCGACAAAGGGGATCACGATAGTACCCTGATCGCTCACCCGCATGGGCGGGAAACGCTCCGAGCGCGAGGCCGGATCAAACCCCGCAGCAGGGCCGGTGGTCGCTGCGGGGCGCCCGAAGAGGGAGACCCCCGTTTCAAAAATCGCGATGTTGAGCACATCACCCGGGCCGACCATTTCTGTCGGTGGGCCCGGTGTGTAATCCGGGCGGAAAAGGGGCGGCGCTTCGGGTGCGCGCGGCAGATCATTGACGGTCTCGACCTGCACCAACTGGATACCGAGTTCACCTACGTCAGCTGCAATCTGCGAGCGAATCGAAGCGCCTGTCGGGCCGCTGGTGGGCAGGGCAGCGCAACCTGCCAACAGCAGCGCGGTCGCAACAGCAGGAACCGACTTGCCCAACAGTGAACCAAGGCCTGCAGCGTTACTCGATTTCATCAAATTTTTTCCCGAACTCTAAATTAGCAGCAGCAAGATTTCGCAGTGCCTTGCCAGCGAGGCAAGCAGCAAAGATCGCTCCAAGTCAGCCGTCCTGCCGCAAAGCACGTTGCAATGCTTTGTGTGCCTTTGCGCTAAAAATGTTCGAATTACCAGCGCTCTCGGCTGCTCTGAACAGCCCCAAGCCTTTGCCTCGCTTGACCGGACGGCCATGATAGAGATTCGGCTGGATGGCGCCATCGGTCACGCTGACAACTTTGCGCATATTAAGCCGCCCGAGCGCTTCGTCCGAAAAAGCCGGCGTGTAATAGATGCAGTCCTCGAAATAGTAATGCGTCACCTGTGACCAGCGGGTGAGACGAGGGTCGTGCTGTGCGCTGCCGCCATGAAGCAGGTTGGCGAGCCAGATCAAGGCCTGCCCCTTGCGTGCGAGAAAGGTGGCTGGCTGGGCGTTCTGCGCCGCGCAGATCGCATTCCACGCCTCGGTAAAGGGCAATTGCGCGGAAGCCAGCTTCGTCTGATACCCGCTGCGCCCGACCATCGCATTATTCATCACCGGCCAGCGATGCGAGCCGGGATAATAGAACAGCGGGCCGGCATCAGCGTGGACATCTTCCATGGCCAGCCAAACACCGCACATGAATTTTTCCGGCAGCGAGGAAAAATGGACAATGTCGGTGTGCGCATCCTGCTCGGTTCCGACCGGGAAATTCAGGGTTTGGAACGGAAAGGCTTGCCGTCCGTAAAGCTTGCTGAGCAGGTCGATCACCGCCTGATTGGCCGCGATGGCCCTCACATCAGCCTGGGTTTTCCAGGCATCCTGAACGCGCCGCTCGCCGCAGGTCTTGTCGCTTTCGGGATCGGCGAAATCGATGCCATAGAGCGGGGCAAGATCATGCTTGATGCGCGCAATGCGCTGGTCGAGATCAGCGTCCGGAAAATCGAATGCAGCATAGCCCTGTTCGAACAGATCGCGACCAATCCGGGCTTCCTCCTCGCTCAAACCGAGTTGTCCCGCGAGTGCAGGAAACAGCGGCGATTCGATTACCGGTAGGCCGGGCAGGGGATTGCTCACGCGAAATTCTTTCTTGTCATGATGGTATCGCGTAATTTGTGCCAGCCCATCCGGCAAGACCGCCCCAGGCCTCGGGGATGCCCTGCAATCTGCGCCATGATGAGGCGAAGATCGTGGTAAACCGAAGTGCGATCTTCAAGCCCTTCGTAAAGATGCCAGAATCGCTGCGGACCTATCAGCGCCGGCATATGCCAGACGCCGTGAAATCCAAAGGTCTTGTCAGGCCTGCTGGTGCGCTCGGCGGAAAAACTGTCGGCGAGCGCGCAGGATGCAAAGCGCATGCCCTGCTGCTCCAGCCACGCCCGGTTGATCCGGCCAATCGCGACATCTTCAGGGTGGCTTGGGATGAAATCTGCATCCTGACAGGCCTTGAGCAAGCGGTGGCTGCGCAGCGAGAAGCCGCCATTGCCGACATCATGACCATCATCGAATTGCGGCCAGCTGGCCCCGATGTAGTCATAATCGAGAAATTCAGGTCGCCAGCGCTCGGGATGCAGAACATAGCCATCCCATTGCACCACAAGACAATGCGGGGTGGCGACGTAATCGGCGAGGTTGCGCAACATGAACTCCGAATATTCGCGTGCTGTCACAAGCTCGGGAATGATAATGATCTCCACACCCGGCAAAGACCGTGCGGGCGGACGATGGGTCAGCAGCTTGCAGGCCGCGAAGCGCACGCCGCGCTGACACGTCTCGATCGCCTGAAGCGTTGCTTCGATATTGATCGAAGTCGCTGCGATCAAAGTCACTTGAGAAAGGCTTAACCGCGCCGTCACAACCGCATCGACCTCGGGTTTAGATCGAGCACGAACTGTTCGGAGGCACGACTCAGCATCGGGTGATGATATGGGTCGACGATCTCATTTGTTCGCCAGATCCGCTGCAACGCTGCCAGTTCAGCGGCGAATCTCGCTGCGCCGACCGGGTCGTTGTCAAGACCGCGCGAAACGGATTCGTGATGCACCAGCACAGCGCGCGGCTCGTAAAAAGATTGCCACCCTCGCTGGTTGAGCCGTAGGCACAGGTCGACATCGTTGAATGCGATCGGAAAGGCGCGATCGTCGAGTCCACCGACAATCATGAACCTATCGCGGCGCACGACGAGACATGCCCCCGTGACAGCGGTCACAAATTGCGGCAGGGCGTGACGGCGAAAATAGCCATCCTCCTCGGGACGAAGGAAGCGATGTGCGTGCCCCGCGGCGTTCCCAACACCCAGCACAACACCGGCGTGCTGCAAGCGGCCATCGGGATAGAGTAACTGGGCTCCGATCGCTCCTACCTCCTCGCGCAGCCCTTGCTTGACCATGATTGTAAGCCAGTCTGACGAGAGAATCTCAATGTCGTTATTAAGAAGGCAAATAAACTCGCCGGAGGCTTGATCGACGGCACGATTGTTTATGGTGGAATAGTTGAAGGGGCCAGGATGGCGCACGACACGAATTTTAAATCCAGACCGGCTGCGTGTTTGCAGTGCGTCAAGGAATTCGAGCGTCGCAGGATCGTCGCTGTCGTTGTCGACAACAATCACCTCCAGATCAGGATGCGTCGTTTGCTCAAGCCCAGCGACGCAAGTGGAAAGCAGGTCTAGCCGGTTGCGCGTTGGAACTACGACAGAGACCCGTGGGAGGGGTGAGCTGAGCGAAAGCTGGGGCAAGGTTCTGGATGGCTGTGGACGAGTACGACGGTGATGCAGAACCTGTGCAATGTGCGTCGCACGCCGGCCATCTTCTAGTGCGCGCGCCACTAGCGCGGCCGCCCAGCAAGCTTTCCCGGCGATCACCTCGATGGAGCGATTATCGAGCTTCAGGATGGACGATCCCGTCAAATAATCATGATGGAGATAGAGTTCATTATTCCATTCCGGCTTGAAATGCGGCGAACTTCGCCGCCCAGCGGGGTCCAAAAGATCATCATCGGCATAGATGACCCTCGCCTCGGGCGTTTTGCTGATGGCACTGCGATAGGCGGATGCGGCGCCCTGCGCCAGGCGGTCACCGGCCTGTATCGGCATAAGCCACGGGGATGCCGCCCAGTCGATTGCTTCAGCTGCTCGGGCAAGACTAGCCGCCGCGTCGGCGCCGATCATATGCCATGACACGTGCTCGCGTGTTAGGGAAGCCAGAGTATGAATTGTTTCGGGTTCATCTACTTCGCCCGCCACCAACGCAACGATCGGCGGATGACCTGGTGGGCTGGGCAGAGATGGTGATCCCATAACCGCTGTCTGCCACTCGTAGCCCCGCGATGTCTGGCCCAGCAGCCGAGCGAATTGAGCGCGTGCGCGCACCCTTTTACGGAGAAAAAGCCACTTCAGCGCCGTGAGGTAGGCCAAAGGAGCGCGCACGAACGCTTCACTGTGGATCCGCCACGTAAGGTCGGCGCACCGCACAAATCCAGCGAAGCAGGAGGAGGAATTAGCGAGCATGTACCCGCAACCTATTTATGGCCAATTCTCTTAGACACAGCGCAACCGACGCTTGGCTCACTACCGAATTGGATACCGATGGACGACGAAATGACTTTTTCGGTCGGTATTCGCAATCAACAGCGGCATCCCGGCATTGCCGTATAGCTTGCCATAGACGGTCAGATCCGCAACACGCGTTCTTACCACGATTTTTCTCGGAGCGACAAAGCGGATGGATCATGACGCCCTTTCAGCGCAAAACGACATTGCCGTAAAGGCCGTTCGCGACGGCGTCCAATCAGTGCATGAACTTGAGCGGTGGGCACAGACCTATCCGTTCAGGGGCTTTGTCAATTGCATTGCGGCACGCGGAGACGACGGCTTCGTGATGTTCAACAACGCGGATGACATCGTTGCCGCGCATTACTTCTATCTTGGTCCTGCATCTTTCGAGCCCGGAACTCTGATGCTCTGGAGCCACCTGGCCAAGCGATCGCGGTGGGTATATGATGTCGGCGCTTTCTCCGGCGTGTTCACCCTCGCAGCCATCGCGGCGAACGGCAACTGTCGTGCGATGGCGTTCGAGCCATCTTTCGTCACCTTCGCCAGATTGCTCGTGAATATTCAAGCCAACGGCTTCGGCGGGCATATCGCACCCCTGCGCGCAGGACTCGGCTCCACGGTGGGAGCCGCAGAGCTGCGACACTCTGCGGGCATCTACGTGATGGGAAGCAACGAGACTTTGGTGCCGGAAAAGATCGGCGAACCGTGGTTCAGCGAGAGCGTTCCCGTCCTCACTCTCGATCATATCCTCGGCCATCAGGACGAGCTGCGGGCCGAACTCGTGATACCCACCCGATTCGAAGGTGCAGACCTCATCAAGATCGATGTCGAAGGGTTCGAGTTCGAGGTACTCACTGGCATGCGCGAGACACTCGAAGTGCATCGACCCGCCGTGATCGTCGAGGTGCTCGACAATCAAGACAGGTTCGAAAACGCCGAGCAGATCATGGCGAGGATCGACATGCTCCGGACATGCTTCGGAGCCGATTGGCTTGTATTCCACATCGACGAAACGAGCGGCGCGCTGTCCCGGCAGATCGGCGGGCGGAACCACCTCTTCATTCACGAGAGCAAGATCGGATGGCTCCCCAATCAGAACTAGCAGCGAGGACTGGATCGCCAAACTTGGTCTGAAGCGAACACCACTGCGACTACTCCCCATAGGCTGTCACGCCATACTGGACGGCAGAACCGGCGGACCGGGTTGCTCCCGTCGACTAGGTAAACCGGTTCGACACGGCTTATCTCATCCAGAGCGTCGCAGACCCCCTTGTGGATTTTGTCACCTTCCCAGACGCTGTCGTGGAAGAGGAACACTCCGTCATTTCCGACAAACTCTTCATAAAGCGCGTAGTCGCTTAACGCGCCGTATGCCGTGTGGTCTCCATCGATGAATACTGCGTCTAGGCGGTTCGCGCATAGAATTGCCCGAACTGCGTCGACTGCCGCGGGAGATCGGCTTGACGCGATCACCGAATGATAAGTCTGTCCTGGCTTCAACGAATTTCGCAGGATAGCGTCGCGCTGGGGGTCATCTTCGACGTCGATGCCAATAAGAACTGCGTCATCAGCCAATAAAGAAGAAACGTAGGCCAAATTCCCTCGATCAAATATCCCAATTTCGAGATAGAATTTCTTTCCCCTCAGAAGCCTAAACGCACGGAGCACATCAGACAAATAGGGATCGCCATAGTCTCCAACACGAAACTTGGCTCGACTGTTAGTTGTATTCTGTATTTCGTCCGCAGTCGCCAAATCCTGTACAACATCCAGCCGAGGATCGACGACAAAAAAGGACCTAGGTAGCGGTGCAAAGGGGGCGCCGACCGCACGATCTGCGAGAGTCATTGACTCGATCACCTCATCGGGCTTGATAAACTGACTTGAATATTGAGTGGTCTCGCTCATAGCAATCCTGTCTTTAGGTCTTGGTGGGCGCCTGCCCATCCACTTGGCGGTAATGGGTGGAGTCGCAGCTTAGCCGATCACTGCCTCATTGAAATGTATTTCAACGTCCGAGAAGATCACGAGCGCGTTGTCGGCAGATCGCTGTGGCCTGGGGCGCGAAATCAGCAGTAGCTTGTCGTGGCCCCGGCTGACGCTATAGCAAAGGACCGCGATCTCGGCATGCGCCCCCGGCTCGAGCGGCGTCCACGCGGACAGCGCGATGAGATCGCTCGCGTCATTGTCCGAGAGCGCCGCGAGGATTTCGCTAACCTCGACCTGCGAACGCGCCAGCGCAATAGCCACTTCTGCGCCATCGTTGTCGAACCGCGCGTTGCGAACTCGTGCCACTACCTTGCTAACCCGCCGATAGGGGCCTGCAAGCTCACCGATCGTGACCTCGCCATCGAGCGGATGGACCAGGGCGCCATGCTCGCTATCGTGCCAGCCGACAGGCTCCCACGTGCTGGGAGGCTTCGAGGGATTGATCCGGACGATCTGCCGCAGCCTCTCGGCTCCGTAGGCCAATGGCCGACTATCCGCGTCGGACGGCACCTGAACAGGATCGACGCTCAGCAGCCGGGCCTGCCAATTCGACCTGATCGCCAATTGGTCGAGGATCCCGGCGGTCACGCGCTTGTTCGTCTCCGTGCGGTGCCGCCGCAGGCCGTCGAGCCCGCCGGCGAGCATCGGCATAACCAGCATCGGTTCGCCGTGAAGCGCGCAGGTCCGCGCAAAGGTCTCGAACCAGCATTCGCCCGCCCAGGGGTCGAACGGCACGCGGCCGAGCACATCCGTGTCGAGCAGGCACAAAGGCGGCAGGATCCTGCTCGAAAGCAGTGCCGTCGACGGCGCCTCTCCCGAATAGACGCGGATGTAATCGCTTCGTCCGGTGACCGCGTCGATGACCTCCGTGTGGCCCGCAACCGCGATCAGCGCGGGATCGTTCCGCTTGGCGCGGATGGCCGCCCTGACGAATTCGAGAGAGACTTCGAAGCCAGCCGGGACGAGCAGGACCGATCGCGTCGGAAGAGCGGCAAGACGCTTCCCGAACATCTGCGGGCATTCCCGCAGGCCGGAACTGAAGGCAAGCTCCCAGCCGCGCTCGGCGATCTGCGTGCATTCGGGCCCGTCGCGGTCGAAGGCGCCCAACGGCAGCTGGAAGACGACCTGATGGGGCACGCCGCCCCGGCGCAGATCGTCGACGATCAGGCATACGGCATCGAACTGCCGCCGGAACTCGGGCGCGGATTCCGCGCCATAGCAGAAGATGGTCGTTGGCTCCGCGGCTTCGTCACCCGGATGGCTCGCCTGCGGCGCCGACGGCAATGCGCCCAGCCAATAAGGCGGATCCGGGACAGCGGCGACAGGAGAGGAAACCTCCCATTCCAGCGATCGCTCCATGGCATCCCGAAGGGACTCCACCGACCCATCGAAAAGGAGACAATTTTCGCCGTCATTCCAGCGGAAGCCATTCCCGAATGCCGGACAGACGGCATTTAGAATGACTTTCCGGCCCGCGAGCGCAGCCTCGAAGGCGAAAAGGCACAAGCTTTCGTAGTCCGACGGCACGACCACGATGGACTCGTTGATGAGCTCCAGCCGTTCGGCCGGTCTGGCGTTTTCGAGGAAGACGATACGGTCGCGCATGGCTTGCGGAACAAGCGCCTTCAGGCTGTCGATGTAGGCGCGGTCCCAGCCGCTGCAGACGAGCCGGAACATGCCCTCCCACGAAGGCCTGCCCTCCAAGAACAGGATCGCCGCGCGAATGAACAGGTCAGGCCGCTTCACGGGCTGCAACCGCGAACCGAAAAGGAAGTCGAGGCACGGGCGATCGTCACGGGGCTTCGCGACCCTGTCGGCTCTTTCGTACACGCCTTCGCCTATATTCAGGTAGACCGGCGGAAATTCCAGCCGGCTTCGCCCCTCCCAGCGGCGCTCCAGATCATAGAACCGCGCTGTGCGTGCGGCCACTTCCGGATCATGCGCAACCACGAGGTCGGCGTGAGCGAGCAGGTGTCGTTCCGCATCGAACATGATGCCGGCCCAGTGCCCCGGATCGTTGATGTAGCGTTCGACGCCATAGAGCATTCCCTGGGTCGAGTGGATGCGGGCGCAGATCTGGCTCTTGCCGAAGGCGAGTCCGGCCCGCTTGGCTTCGATCGCCGCCTGCGCCCAGCCGCCGAAATCCGGGAATTCGATAAGGTCGAAAGGGGCCCCGTTGCGCTGTTCGGCGGCAAGCAGTCCGAGATAATAGGTAAAGGACTGGGTGAACAGCCATTCGCTTGTCCAGGGATATTCGAGCGAGCGGGCAAGCAACCGCCCGATCTGGGTCGGATCGTCCTGCACACTCGGGCACATGTGGATCGTGGCGATATCGCCGAATGCAGCCTCCAGCAGTTCGCCTGCGTCCGGCTTCGACTCCACGAGCGCCTTGGGAATCAGGAAATGGAATTCCGCCGGGAACCCCATCTCCGCGTTGTACTTCGCGAAGTTGTAGAGCATCCGCCCGATCCCGCCCGGGCCGAGGGGATACAGCTCGTTCGTGACGAAGCAGACGGATCTGCGCTTGCTGTCGGCCACGGCTTACAGCTCCAGAAATTCGGCATAGTTGCGGGACGCCAGCGCATGGCGGCGCGCTAGATGCTCGCCGATCATGTCGTACATCGCGTTCGGACCCGCCTTGAGGACGTCGACGATCCGCTCGATGTCGCGGGCAAGCAGGCCGGGATTGTCGAGGCGGCCCGTGGTGCAGAGCTCAACCAGTGGGTCCCCCGCGAACTCCTCGACCTCGAGGGGGCCAGTCAGCGCCGGCGTGCCGACTGCAAAGCTCTCGAGCTGCGTCATCGGCTGACATTCGGCCAGCGTCGCGATCAGGGTCACGGAGCTGCGAGCCATCTCGTCGAAAAGGTCGCGGCCGCGCAGGTAGCCGACGAGTCTCAGCTTCCCCAGATCGTGAACCGATTCCAGACCGTTGGGGAAATTGGCCGTTTTGACCACATCGACGTTGGATGCGATTGATGCGGCGATGATGTTCGTGAAAAGGTTCTTCCGCCACCCCACGTCGAGCGGAGCGTAAACCTCGGTACGGCTGCTGCGTTGGCCCCGGACCATCGGCAGATTGGGCGCGTAGTTGATGATAGTGCGGGGGGAGAAGCCCTCGATCGACCGCGAGAACCCGGGCTTGACGGATGCAAGGCCGTGGATGACCCCGAACCGCAGGCGATTGAGCAGACGGGAAATAACGGTCATTTCGAACTCATTCTCGAACTGTGCCGTCGTGACGTGACTGATCATGAAAAACTTTACGTTCGGACCGAGCACTGAACGCAGGTGAAGCAGGAGCGTATCAGCGTTTTCGGAATAGCCTTGAAAGCATATCCGCTCAATCCTCATGCAGCTAACCTGCTCGGCGATTGTCCGCCTGTCCGTGTCTGTGAGGGGCGCGTGCGCTGAGATAAGCAGTTTGTGCCCCGGACTGTATGCGGTTGCCTGCCGAATGCCGTGCCATTCATGGTGAGCAACGTGCAGTACTTTGTCAAAGCCATCAGCTTTGTGGGCGAGACGTGTCATTGTGAGGTTGTCGAAGACGGGCCGGACTAGGTTGGCTTTGTCGTTCTCTGAACGGATTTTCTCGGAATCCGGGCGAACCTCCCCGACGGGTCCGGAGCGTGCGCGCCCTTCGTGCTGACCATGCAGAAGATAGTGAACATATCCAGACTTCTGGCGGGCCTCAGCTACTTCGGCGGCAACGTCCGGGTTCGCCTGCAGGTAAGCGTTCTCGTCGAAATCGGGCGGCGTGAGGATCTTACAATCAAGCTTGCGAAGCATCGGCAGCACCAAACTCCATGGAGCATTGGGTGGCAGCGGCGACAGCTTTCGATGCTTGTTGAAGAAAGAAAAGCGGCCTTCAGCTAGCACGGCGTTGAGGCTCGCGATAACCCACGCCAGATCGTTGTCCGGGCGACGAAGCTGCTCAAAGGAGGGCGGAGCCGCGGCTGTGTGGCGTGGAGCGCGCTCTGGAGAGATGGTTTCGCCTGCCTGCGTCTGCATTGCCAGCCTTAGCGAAACTACTGATTGGTTTAGGTTGGAACGCATGAAGCGGTTGCGAACGAGCGGGGTGTATTGCTGATGAAGGTCAATCTGATCCACTACTGTATTGCGATACTGGGAAGGTACGGGCTCTTGGCTATCACGGTGATGGTAAAAAGCTAAAACTTCGGGAATAACCCCGATGTCACCGTACAGCAGAAATTCCATATTAAATAACCAGTCACCGAGCACTGGTAAGGTCTCGTCAAAACCGCCTACGCTTTGCCATACTCTGCGCTCGAAAAGAAAGGAGATGGGCGGAAACAGATTTCGCTCGATGATTGCCTCGAGATCGACCGCCGTCAGTCGGTTCTGGTAAGGCTTTTCAACTAAATGAACAATTTCTTGACCCCGGATAGCCTCTGAAATATAGTTCGAGTACGTAACAACTCCAGAAAAAACATGGCGCTTCTGGCTTCTCAGAAAGCTGACCGCTTTCTCGAGAAAGGCGGGATCCCAACTGTCGTCGTCGTCATGAATAGCGACGAATTCCGAAGAGACCAGATTTATTCCCATATTTGATGCGGCTTCCATGCCGAGCGACTGTTCGTTGTGAATGACACGAACGCGCTTTGGCGGGATGCCGCTCTTTGCGATCACCGCATCGACCGCTGCTTGGTCGCCGCCGTCATTGACTACCACCCAGCAATAATCCTCGAAGGTCTGTGATGCGACGCTTTCGGCGGCCCGTTGAAGAAGAATACTACGATCCTTCGTGCGTGTAATCACCGCAACCGAGAAGGGCTTTTTCGACTGCCTGATAGGTTTTCCGCGTGAGTTTATCATCGCTTTGTTCAAGTGAACCTCCAAGACATGGTAAATTGTCCGTAACGAATAATTGCCTTCACAAGCGTTCGTAGGCGTCTACCGCGTCCTCAACATCTTGGTAAACGGATAGGATCCCCTCATTCAACAAAGCCCCACGATTGCAGATCTGTCGGATTGTCGTCATGTCATGACTGGCAACAAGCAGTGCGCGGTCCGACCTCTTCACGAAAAGCTCGTCGATACATTTTTGCTGGAACGCTTGGTCCCCGACGAGAATGACCTCGTCGATAAGGTAGCAATCAAACTCAATTGCCAACGACAAGGCAAAAGCTAGGCGAAACCTCATGCCAGATGAGTAGGTCTTTACTGGCGTTGCAAGTGACTTGCCCAATTCCGTGAAATCTTCAACGAAATCTTTGATCTCACTGTAAGATGCCCCGTAAATACGAGCAATAAATCGCGCGTTGTCGTATCCAGTCAAACTGCCCTGAAAGCCACCGTTGAAACCGAGTGGCCAAGAATTCGTCATTTTACGTATAACACGCCCACTATCCGGTAGTTCCACGCCCCCAATTTGCTTGATTAATGTCGATTTGCCCGCACCATTGCGGCCAAGAAGTGCAACCTTTTCTCCAGGATGAATGGCAAAATTGATGTTTTTCAAAACATGCCGTCGACCGTGGCCCATGGGGTAACTCTTGTACAATTTCTCACACGCAATCATTCGACTACGAGCCTCCTTCTAACGAGTCGACACAGCATAAGGCCAAGCAAGAGAAGTGGGAGTGAGATAGTTAAAGGATAAAGAAAATCGAATTGGGGATCAATGGCGGGCCCAAACACCCCATACCGCATCATTTCCATTCCGTGTACAAGGGGGGAAAAAAGAACAACCTCAGCAGCAGTTGGATAGAGAGAGCCGACGAAATAGAACGCTCCCGAAAAGGGTATCATAATGTAAGTAATTACCGGTATAATTTTTTCAATAACTTCATTAAGTTCACTTAGGGGAGCGACAATTAATATCAATGCTAGAGTGAAGACGGAATAATAACTCCAACCTAAAAGAATGAATCCAAGATCATGTGGGATAGGGAATAATCCGAATGTGTAAAGCACAACCCCCACGAAAACGTAAGCCATCATGTGGCCAATCAATTCGATGAGGAATCGGACGAGGGCGAAGTCGACAATGCTGATTTGCCGATGATACATTAAGCTACCATTCGCTGTAAATATACTTACTCCTCTTTGAACGCAGCTGCGGAACAGAACAAGTGGGATATAACCGGTGACGGCGAATGCTATCACGTCCACACCAAACTCTAACGGCCCCTTTAGGGACCGCCAAAGAAACCCTACCAAAAGGGCAAACAGAAGTGGCTCAGCCATGATCCATAGAAAGCCAATGTTCTCTCGTCCGAAACGTGTGGTCAACTCACGCAGCATCAATGCATTGATTACGCGGATCTGAATATTCCATCCTTGTCTAAATGAAGCCATTGATTAGTCTTCCGGAGCGTGTTCGAGGATCCCGACCACGAACATCCAAACGATAAAATAGAGGACCAGCGCAAAGCCAAATATTGTCAGCACGATCTTGAAGGGCTTCGGATATTCGGGGAGGTCCGGGATGTTAGGCTCCACCACGCGTTCAAGGTAGAACTGCTGCTTGAGCGCCTCGGTGCGGGCCTGTTCGAGCGTCGTTTGTGCCAGCACTAGCAATTGTTGGGCCAGTTCCTGTTCCAGCACCAGCGCTTCGTAATCGGGCAGCTTGCCACTGATATTATTGCCGGTGTCGCCAACAAGGCGGGCGCTTTGGCGATCGATCTCGCGGGTGAGCGAGCCGATTTGTTCACGCAGTACCGGTATGGACGGGTGATCAGGTGTTACCTGCCGCACGGTGGAAAGCTGCGCTTCAAGCGTCGCGCGCTCCATTATCAGGCGGTTGGTGATTTCGACCACTCCGGTCGCTTCCTTGAGCGGTTCAACCAGCTTGGCCTTGTTGCGATAGTCGGACACGGCCTTTAGTGCCGCCTTGACCCGGGTTTCGGCCTCGATCACGCGCAGTTCGGCCTCGGCAATGGATTTTTTGCGCGCGTTGTCGTTGAGATTGTTGACCAGAGTTTCGCTCTGATCGAGCAGCAGCTTGTTTATCGCCGCTGCTTCTCGCGGATCGAAGGCGATTGTCCGCAGCACCACAAGACCTGTGTCGTTGTCGCGGGAAATCTCGATCTTGTCCTTGTAATATTTGAACAAGTCTTCGAAAGCATTTTTCTGCCAGGGCCGCGGGAAGCGCGATAGAATATCCACATCGCTCCTGCCAAATGCTTCGCGCACCTTGAGATGTGTGTCGAGCACCTCGAGCGCAGAGCGCGAACGGATGAAATCGATCACCTGGTTCGATTGCTCCTGGCCACCCGACAGACCGGTGGACTGGATCAGATTGGCGAACGAGGTCGTCTGGGCAGCGCGCTGGTTGGGCGCCTTGATAGCAAAGCGCGATTCCGACACATATTGATGCGATGCGACGCCAAAATAGTAAATCGTGCTAAGCAGAACCGGTAGCACGACTGCGGCCAGAAACCACGGGTTACGGGCGAATTTCTGGCCTAGATCACGTATCAGCTTCATGCGGGCTCTATGGCGATTTGAGTTCCTGAACGCTAGCGCAAAATCTTGCGCGTTGCGCGTATTATTGCTCTGCAGCGAAAACTTCTTGTGACATTGCCGCGCGCTTGCGCGGGCAACGGCGTGGGCTGGCGGTTACGCGCTTGCTGTCGCCGCGGGCCCGCTTGCCCCTTACCGGTTCTGTTCGCGGTGACGCTCTGCAACAAGTGCGATGGTGACAGTCGCGACCAACGGTCCAAGCCAGTCGGCAATCTGGTCGGGCCGCTCCCAGACACGCGGATCAAACGCACCCCACCAAGGCATATTGGCGCGCAATCCCTCGCCGAACTGCTCGATCCAGCGATATTCGGCCTGTGCAAGCTCTCTGCCGATGAAATAGCCTGACATCAGCAGGGCTCCGGCCCACCATCGCCCGGTCATGGCGGCGATAAGCATCTGGATCGCCACCGCCACCACAGTGTGTTCGACAAGTTCCAAAAACCGCGCTCCGCCCGTTTGTTTGCCTGCGCCCCGCTTGGCCCACGAGCGGGAGGGCGCAGCCGACTGCCCGCTTGCCAGCGGGCGGGAGAAAAGGCCTGTCAGCGTTTCCCAAAAAACCTTAGCGAACAGCTCGGCGGGCCACTTTCGGTTCTCTCCATAGCGGTTTAATGCGGCGCCACAAAGGGTGCCTGCTATGGGCGCAAGAATGTTTGCAATGTGTGGAGCCTTATCTAAGGACGCGGCATGATCAAGAATCGCACGGGCATAATTCTCGCCGGAGGTTCGGGAACGCGGCTTTATCCTTTGACGCGCGGTGTCTCGAAGCAATTGATGCCGGTTTTTGACAAGCCCATGATCTATTACCCGCTGAGCACGCTGATGCTTGTCGGGATCAGGGAAATTCTCATCATCACAACTCCGGATGATGCCGACCAGTTCAAGCGCGTTCTGGGCGATGGTTCGGATTTCGGTGTTGCCCTGAGCTACGCGGTCCAGCCCAAGCCCGAAGGGTTGGCACAAGCTTTCCAGATTGGCGCCGATTTTGTGCGCGGCGGGCCGAGCGCGCTGATCCTTGGAGATAATATTTTTTACGGCCACGGGCTGCCTGATCTGCTGGCAAGCGCCAATGCCCGCTCCGAAGGCGCCACCGTGTTTGCTTACCGCGTGAATGATCCACAGGCCTTTGGGGTGGTGGAATTCGATGCGGCGGGCAAGGCCATTTCGATCGAGGAAAAGCCCGCGCATCCCAAGTCGAACTATGCGGTGACGGGCCTCTATTTCTACGACGAGACCGTCGTGGATCGGGCGCGCGATCTCAGGCCATCGGCGCGGGGCGAGCTTGAGATCACCGATCTCAACCGGCTCTATCTCGATGAAGGTGCGATGTCGGTCGAGATCTTGGGGCGCGGCTTTGCCTGGCTTGATACCGGCACGCACGCCTCGCTGCTTGATGCGGCCACCTATGTGCGCATCACCGAGGAACGCCAGGGTCTCAAGATTGCCTGTCCCGAAGAAATCGCGTGGCGGCAGGGTTTCATCGATGCTGACCGGCTGCGCACCATTGCCGAGCCGCTGCGCAAGTCGGGCTATGGCGAATATCTTCTGAAACTGCTTGAAAGCCCGGTCCGGCCGTGAACATTGTCAAGACCGCCATTCCTGGCCCCCTGATTATCGAACCGCGCGTGTTCGGCGATGCACGCGGCTTTTTCATGGAAACCTGGAACGCGGCCACCTGTCAGGCGGGCGGCCTTGATCTGGCCTTCGTTCAGGACAACCACTCGCGCTCGCAAAAGGGCGTGCTGCGCGGGCTGCATTTCCAGAACCCGGGTCCGCAAGGCAAGCTGGTGCGGGTGGTGAGCGGCGCGGTGTTCGATGTGGCGGTGGATCTGCGCGCATCCTCGCCGACATTTGGCCAATGGGTCGGCGTCGAACTGAGTGCTGAGAACAAGCGGATGTTCTGGGTGCCCGAAGGCTTTGCCCACGGCTTTCTCACCCTCGAGGACGATACGGATTTCCTCTACAAATGCACTGCGCTCTATGCACCGCAATCGGAGTTCACGCTCGCCTGGGATGATCCGGCGGTTGGCATAAAATGGCCGGTTGCCGATCTGGAGCCGATCATCTCCGAAAAGGACGCACGCGGGCTCGCGCTTGCCGATGTGCCGGTGTTCCCGTGAAGGTTCTGATTACCGGAGCCAAGGGCCAGCTTGGCGGCGCCTTGCAACGCTGTGCGCCGCCCGAGGCGGTCATTACCGCGATTGATGTCGCCGAATGCGATCTCACCGATGCCGCAGCCTTGCGCGCGGTGCTGTGGCAGGCTTCGCCCGATGTGATCCTCAATGCCGCTGCCTACACCGCAGTCGACAAGGCCGAGAGCGACGAGGCGACCGCCCAGGCGATCAACGCCGATGCGGTTGCTGTGATGGCCGAGGCGATGGAGCAGACCGGTGGCAAGCTGGTGCATGTCTCGACCGATTTCGTGTTCGATGGCTCGTCGTCGCGCGCTTATCAGCCGGATGACCCCCGCGCGCCGATCTCGGCCTATGGCCGCACCAAGGCCGCGGGCGAGGACCATGTCCGCCCCTGCGATATTCTGGTGCGCACCGCCTGGGTTTACGAGGCTGGCGGTGCGAACTTTGTGCGCACCATGATCCGCCTGATGAAGGAACGCGAGGAACTGGGCGTGGTGTCCGACCAGATCGGCTCGCCCACCTGGGCAACAGGCCTGGCGCGCACCTTGTGGGGGTTGGTGGCGAAAGATGCCTCGGGCACTTTTCACCACAGCGATGCCGGGGTTGCCAGCTGGTACGATTTCGCTGTGGCCATTGCCGAGGAAGCCGAGGCGATTGGGCTTCTCCCGCGCATCCCCTTAATCCGCCCGATTACCGCCGCTGACTATCCCACCCCGGCAAAGCGCCCGGCGTTCTCGCTGCTTGATTGCCGCGCGACCCGCGCTGTGCTGGGCGATACGCCCGTTCACTGGCGCACGAACCTGCGCCTTATGCTCAAAGAGGAATCCCAGCTTGGCTAACCTGCTTGTCACCGGCGGCGCCGGGTTTATCGGCGGCAATTTCGTGCATTACTGGAATGCAAAGCACCCCGAAGACCGGGTGATCGTGCTTGATGCGCTGACCTATGCCGGCAACCGCTCGACACTTGAGGGGGCGCCTAATGCCGAACTGGTGGTGGGCGATATCCGTGATACCGCTCTGGTCGAACAATTGCTGCGTGATCACGCCATCACCACGCTGGTGCATTTTGCCGCTGAAAGCCATGTCGACCGCTCGATCAGCGGGCCGGATGCTTTCATCGACACCAACATCCTTGGCACCAACAGCCTGCTGAAGGCGGCGCGGGCTGTTTGGCTTTCGGGCGACGGGATCGCCCACCGCTTCCACCACATCTCGACGGACGAGGTGTTCGGATCGCTTGGCCCCCATGATCCGGCGTTCTCCGAAATTACGCCCTATGCGCCCAACTCACCCTATTCGGCATCCAAGGCGGCTTCCGATCACCTGGTGCGCGCCTATCACCATACCTATGGGCTTGAGGTGACCACCAGCAATTGTTCGAACAATTACGGCCCTTACCAATATCCCGAAAAGCTGATCCCGCTGTTCCTGCTGAACGCGCTGCACGGCCGCAATCTGCCGATCTATGGCGACGGGATGAATGTGCGCGACTGGCTGCATGTCGAGGATCACTGCCGCGGCATCGAAGCCTGCCTGCTGCGCGGCAAGCCGGGTGAGACCTATAATATCGGCGGCGGGGCGGAACTGCCCAACATGACGGTGATCGACACCATCTGCGCCGAGGTGGACCGCGCCTTTGCCGAGATCGAAGGCCTTGCCGAACGCTACCCGCAAGCGCCTGCCGCAAGGGACGAGCCGACCGCCAGCCTCAAGACTTTCGTCACCGACCGCGCCGGCCATGATCGCCGCTATGCGATTGACGAGACCAAGGCCCGCGCCGAGCTCGATTATGCGCCTGCCCACTCGTTTGAAGAGGGCTTGCGCCAGACGCTGCGCTGGTATCTTGATCGTGAAGCCTGGTGGCGCCCGCTGCTGACTTCGTGATTGCGGATCGCAGCTATCACAGACTTTCGGTTGCCGCGGATATGACTCTTTAAAGGTTGCCGATATAGGTTAACCCTTCCGGCGGCGCCGTTGCCGCGTAAAAAAGGGGTTGTATCGTGGCGGAGCTCGTTCATCCTGTGCTGCTGTGCGGCGGCTCGGGGACGCGCCTTTGGCCGCTTTCGCGCAAAAGCTTTCCCAAGCAATTTGCGCGAATTATCGGCGATGAAAGCCTGTTCCAGAAGTCTGCCAAGCGTCTTGATGGCCCGTCTTATGCGGCGCCGGTGATTGTCACCGGCAATGATTTCCGTTTTGTGGTGGTCGAGCAGCTAGCGGCCTGCGCTATTGCACCGCAATCGATCCTGATTGAGCCGGAGGGTCGCAACACCGCGCCGGCGGTGCTGGCGGCGGCCTTGGTGCTGGCAGAGCAGGACCCTGCGTCCGTAATGTTGGTGGCTCCGTCCGATCATGTGATTGCCGATGATGCGGCATTCCGCGCTGCGGTCGAAGCGGCAGTCCCGCGCGCGCTGGCAGGTGATCTGGTCACCTTCGGGATCACGCCGACCCATCCGGAAACAGGCTATGGCTATCTCGAGCTTGCCGCCGGCGCCGATCCGGCCGCGGGCCTGCCGCAACCGCTTGCTGCCTTTGTCGAAAAGCCTGATGCCGCCCGCGCGGCCGCAATGCTCGCCTCGGGCCGCTATCTCTGGAACGCCGGGATATTCCTGTTCACCGCGCAAAGCCTGATTGCGGCATGCCGCAAGCATGCAGCCGATCTGATGGCGCCTGTCGAGGCGGCGGTTGCAGGGGCCGTGGGCGATCTCGGCTTTACCCGGCTTGCGTCCGAGCCTTGGGCACAGGTTCCCAATATCTCGATCGATTACGCCGTGATGGAGCGCGCGGACAATCTTGCAGTGATGCCTTTTAATGCCAGCTGGTCCGATCTCGGCAGTTGGGATGCGGTGTGGCAGGAAGGCGGCCCAGACACCGCAGGCAATGTCATTGGCGATCATGCGCTGGCGATTGATTGCCGCAACACCCTGCTGCGCTCGGAAAGCGAGCGGCTTGAGGTGGTCGGGATCGGGCTTGACGATATGATCGTGGTGGCAACCAGCGATGCCGTGCTGGTTTCCCGCAAGTCCGAAGCCCAGCGGGTCAAGGATGCTGTGACCGCGCTCAAGCAGCGCGGCGCCACCCAGGCCGAGGCCTTCCCGGTGGATCGCCGTCCGTGGGGCTGGTTCGAAAGCCTTGTGGTGGGTGATCGCTTTCAGGTGAAGTGCATTCAGGTGCAACCGGGCGCGGCGCTCAGCCTGCAAAGCCACCATCACCGCGCTGAACACTGGATTGTGGTTGAGGGGACTGCGCGCGTCACCATTGATAACACGGTGCAACTGCTCAGCGAAAACCAGTCGGTCTATATTCCGCTCGGTTCGGTTCACCGGCTGGAAAACCCCGGTAAATTGCCGCTTACGCTGATCGAGGTGCAGACCGGCAGCTATCTCGGCGAGGATGATATCGTGCGTTACGAGGATCGCTACGCGCGCGAGTAGTGATTTCCAAGGGTATCGGTGTGAAGCTAGGTATAAAACTATGATAACGCTAGGACTCTTGCTGTCGTCTTGCTAGCCCGTTTTCAAACCGCCAAGCTGAAGCACACATTTCCTCCAGTCCCAGGCTAGCTTTCCAACCCAGTTCCCGCGCAGCCTTTTGCGCATCAGCATAGCACGCAGCGACATCACCGGCCCGCCGCGCAACAATCCGGTGCGGCACTTTTAGGCCGTTCACCCGTTCAAAAGCCGCAATCATTTCGAGCACCGAATAGCCTCTGCCGGTGCCAAGGTTCCAGGTGGCAATCGGCGCGATGCCGGCTGCAATATTGGCGAGTGCCGCCACGTGTCCGCTGGCAAGATCGCAGACATGAATATAATCGCGCACGCCTGTGCCATCTGGCGTGTCATAATCATCGCCGAACACCGAAAGCTCAGCCAATCGTCCTGCTGCCACCCGATTGATGAACGGCATCAGGTTGTTGGGGACGCCGTTGGGGTCCTCGCCAATGAGGCCGCTGTCATGGGCGCCAACGGGATTGAAGTATCGCAGCACCGCAATTCGCCAGTCCCGATCAGCGGCTGCCATATCGCTCAGAATTTCCTCGATCATCAACTTGGAGCGTCCATAAGGATTGGTCGCCGAGGTGGGGTGGGCTTCATCAAGCGGCAGATAACGAGGCTCGCCATAAACAGTCGCGCTTGACGAAAATACCAGCGTTTTGACACCGCATGAGTTCATAGCGTCAAGCAATGTTATTGTGCCGCGAACATTATTGTCATAATAGAGCAACGGTATTTCGACGGCTTCGCCGACTGCCTTTAATCCGGCAAAATGAATAACAGCTCCGATGTCATGACTGCGCATGGTGTTTTCCAGTGCCGCAGGGTCACGAATATCGCTGACAACCAGCGGTATCGTCATGCCAGTGATTGTTCCAATTTGCTTGACGACGGAAGAGTTGCTGTTGGACAGGTTGTCAAAAAGCACAACATCGTAACCGGCAACAACGAGCGCCACGGCAGTGTGACTTGCAATATACCCTGTTCCGCCGGTTAGAAGAATGCGCATTGGTCAAGTCCCATTTTTGGTCACACCGCATTTCGAAAGGTCGGCGGACTGATCCTCATAAAATTGCTTCGTGTGGACGCCATCGCTTTCAATTGTATGGGTCCGCCGTATCGCGAAGGTCTATCCGCTTGGTGTGCGCCTTCCCACCGGCTTCCATGGCTGGCCGATCCATTTTTCTGCCCAGTCGCGAAAAGCCCAGACTGTGCCGACCCGCCGCTCTGCGAGCCCCGGCAAGCTGAGCAGATCGCCGCCCAACCAAGGGTAGAACGGGTTGCGCCGCGAATAGGACCAGATTTCGACCCGCTCGCCGCTTACTGCCGATGGCCCTCGGGCGTGAAAACCCACAGTATCGGCCACAACCAGCGTGTTTTCATCCACCGTTACAGGTTTGGCGTCCGGGAGCTTCATCGCCGCGAGATCATCCGGCCCGACCCGCGGCGAGCCGCGCGCTGACAGACGATCAATCGCCTTTGGATTGGCAAGGCTGCGCTGCCGTTCCCACGCGATCCGCTCGGGCGTGAAACGGTGCGATCCAGGCACATAGGTGAAGGGCCCCTGTTCAAGGCTGACGTTGTTCAGAAACAGCCACGATTTGAGCGAGGAGTGGAAACTGTCTGCATGAAGCGCTTCCTGCGGGTCCTGATCGGGCGCGCCGATCTTGCTGACAATCGTCTGGATATAATGGAGCGGCGTGGTGCGGAAGCCTGCGACATAGTGCAGCAGCGCGACAATATCCTTGCGCTCCAGCAGAGCGCGCAAGGGCGGAATTGCAGCCAGCATCTCGCCATCAATCGCCAGCCGCCGGGTAATGGCATCGCCCTGCTGCATTTCACGTGCGGGCCCTTCATAGCTGAGGATTGCTTCGCGAAAAGCGGGGAATTCTTCGGGCGGAATGATTTGAGGGATCACCACAAATCCGTCGCGGTCAAACGCCTCGCGCCAGTCTTGCCTTACCGCATTTGCAAGCCGCCGCCTGCGCCAGCGGCACAAGCGATCAGCCATCCGCACGCGCGCAACATGCAAGCCGCGCTTGTTTAAGGCACGCGAGCCGATCAGCGGATTGTCGAGAAAGCTCTTGGCTCCTGTCAACAATTGCAGTGCCCATAGCGGCGCCAACAGGATCTGGGGCAGAGCTTGTTTCAGAACCATTGCTTTTAAAGGTCTTTTTTCCCTTTCCGTCCATTTAGGTAGGCGTGCAACGGGTCGGTTGTCCATCAGAAAGCGTTGTATCGGAGGCACGCCTTTATTTCCTCCACCAATGTGTCGCGAGTGGACAAGTTCGAGCACGGCACGACTAATGTCAATGTCGCCTCAGCACCAAGTTCGTCGTGAGCCATTATGATAGTCAACGAAAACAGAATGTTCCGGCTTTCGCGCGCAGTTCTTGCTTCGATAAACATTTCCGATAATTGCGCGCCATATCGCTGTGATGCGATGTTTCGAGCGTGGTTCAGAAAGACCTCAGCGTTGTTGTTGTAGCAATACCCTCGGATAACAGCGATCAATCTAGGCTCAGGACCCATTAAATCGCTTGCACTGGCGGCGATGGCTTGATTCAATGGCGTCGCTGAGGAGGTGCTGCTGTTGTCCGAGTTGTGGTTGTTGAGCGAGGCGCAGATGCGCCGCATCGA